>JAABUO010000582.1_pt1 | contig 65172 bp, 57 predicted proteins | sample 5559291 | NCBI WGS metagenome assembly JAABUO01 (sample SAMN10711878, study PRJNA513372) | rock metagenome | isolation source: Antarctica rocks | place: Antarctica: Victoria Land, Finger Mt sud | reverse complement strand
CGCCCAACCCGGCCGCCGCGACGGCCAGCCGCCCGCCGTCCCGGCCGACCAGGACCGGGTCGAGGTCGCGGTCCCGCAGCGCCGCCGCGATGGCTCGCCCGGATCGGCCTGATCCGCCCAGCACCCAGACCTCGCTCATACCCGCTCCTCCTTCACAGTCGCCGCGCGGTGACGACACGGCGTGCCGTAACTGTAGGATCTTGGCGGCATGACGTGTCATCACTACGGTGGTTGGTATGAGTCGCTGGCTGCCGGACACGAAGCAGCGGCTGCGCAGCGCCGCGCTGGACCTGATCGCTGAACAGGGGTTCGCGGCCACGACGGTGCCGCAGATCACCGCCCGCGCCGGCCTGACCACTGGGACGTTCTTCCGGCACTACGCCGACAAGCGCGAAGTTCTGTTCGCCACCAACGGGTTCGCTGAGCGCGCGACCGAGATGATCGTCGAGGCGCGGCCGAGCCTGCGGCCCGTCGACGTGATCCGCGAGGGACTCCGAGAGGTGGCCGAGACCGCCTTCGAGGGCCGGCAGCGTGAGGTCCGAGCAATCGGCGACATCATCCGGTCCGACGAGGGCCTGCGGGAGCGCGACCTCCACAAGAGAGCAGCGCTCGCCGAGGCCATCCGCGCCGGTTTCCTCCAGCGTGAGGTCGACCCGATCGTCGCCGCCCTGCTCGCCCAGACAAGCGTGACCGTCCTCTACATCGCCATCGACGAATGGCTGGACCACGACGACGGTGAAAGCCTCGCGGACCTCGTTGAGCTGGTGCTGCTGACCCTGCGGCAGGAGGTTGTCTAGTCCCGTCACGACCGGAGAAGGAAGTCATAGTCCAGATGACGGTCCAGACTGACCTAGCTGATTCACTGGAACTAGGCCCACCTGCAGCAGAAGATGACCCTGATGCTGCGGACCTGGTGGGTGCGGACCCCCGCTGCGGCAGCGGGAGGACGAGTTCCTCGAGCTCGGCCTCGCGGTCCGGCAGACCTTCGACCTGGCTTCCCCGCGGGCAATACAGGAGCGGTTGTTCGGAGATGTGTACCCGTGGGCGGGGACGACCCGGACGGTGGACATGAGCCGGCCGGGCAGCCCGTCGTTCTGCCCATGAGACCAAGTAGAGGCAACGTCGCCTACCTCAAGGACCACCTCCGACAGCGGGACCGGCTCGTCGGTCAGGGCTGGGGGCAACTTGTCAACCGGGGCCGGAGCCCCGCGGCCTGGGGCCGGCCTATCAGGTCAGTGGTAGTACCAGTGACCGGTCTCACCGGCCTGGATCCACCACTCCACCAGGGGACCTCAGCGCCTGCGGCGGCGCCTTCACCTCAGGACTGCTGCGACCGTCGGTGACGCGTTGCACCGCCAGCTGGAACCCGTCGCCGCCGACCTGCGCGGAGCAGTCCTGCCCGACTGCGGAAATATCGTCCCGCTGGACCGCCCCGCGACGTTCATCGACCTCGTCGCTCCCCACCTTGCCGCTCATGAGACGCCCGCCTGACCGAACGTCTCAACCCACAGCGACAGCCCACCCAGGGCATCACAGAGCCACTCTTCTGCGTTGTCGTTTAGAGTGCCGATGTCCCGCCGTCCACTACAAGGTCGACTCCGTTGACGAAGCTCGAGTCGTCTGACGCAAGGAACAGCGCCACCGTCGCGATCTCCTCGGCCCGGCCCATCTTGCCCCGCGGGATCAACGACTCGAACTGCTGCTTCGTCTCCGCGTCGAACGACCGCCCCTGGGCCGGGGTTTCAATCTGCCCCGGACTCAACACGTTGACCCGAATCCCCCGATCCTTCAGTTCATTCAACCACGTTCGTGCGTAGGCGTGCAGTGCCGCCTTGCTGGCCGCGTACACGCCCCAATCAGACCAGCCCCTCGTTGCAGCGATCGACCCGGTCATCAGGATCGATCCACCCTCGTTCAGCAGCGGGAGGGCCTTCTGGACCGTGAAAAGGGTGCCGCGCAGGTTCGTGCCGACAGTGGCGTCAAAATACTCTTCGGTGATCTGGCCCAGCTTAGCGGCCTCGCCCATCCCGGCACTCGCGAACAAGATGTCGACGCTGCCCTTCTCTCGCTTGACGGTATCGAACAAGCGGTCCAGGTCGTGAAGGTCGCCGACATCACCCTGCACAGCGGTCACATTCCGACCGATCAGTTGGACGGCCCTGTCCAACGCTTCCTCCCGCCGACCCGAGATGAAAACGTGAGCGCCCTCCTCGACGAACAACCTCGCACTGGCCAGCGCGAGACCGCTCGACGCACCGGTTATCACAGCGACCTTACCGTCCAGCTTTCCCATGATCATTCCTCCCAGAGCGCTAAACCTCTGTCCTGTGCACCGGATCCTCAGATGGCAGCGGCCCGCACGATTTGGGGCAACGCCTGCAACGACTTCGCCGGGGGCCGCCGCCGTCGAGGGCCCTCGCTCAGCCGATGACTACCTGCTCCTTGTCGAAGGCGACATACCCGCTGTAGTCGCTACCCACTTTGTCGAATGAGTCCGGGTACGGGTGGGGATAGCTCCATGCTGCGTCGCGATGGATCGAGCCGGCTGCTGTCACGTCGTGGTACTGGGCTTCACCCTTCCACGGGCAGGTGTAGGGGGTTGGGCTGTCGCTGAACATCTCGGCCTTGAGCGACGAGGGCGGGAAGTAGAAGTTGCCCTCGATGCTGATCAGATCCGAGTCCGGTGCGACGGCGACGAGAACCCCGTCAACGGATGCATTCATGTGGGTCGTCCTCTCTTGGTGCTGGGCAACGGGTGGTCCGATCGGTAGAAAACCGATCGGTGTACTTAAGCTACCAAGGTCGCGCGCTGGGCGCAAGCCCGGGATAACTGGGTACCGAGTGTTACCCTGGGCAGGTGAACGAGTCTGAGAAGGGTCCGCTGGGCCAGCGTCGAGGCAGGGGCGCCCGCGAGCGCATCCTCGCCACGGCGCAGGACCTGTTTCGTCGACAGGGCATCAACCCCACGGGGATGGACCAGCTCTGCGCGGCAGCGCAGGTGTCCAAGCGCACGGCCTACCAGCACTTCGGCAGCAAGGACGGATTGATCGCGGAGTACCTGCGGCAGCTCGATCCCCACACCCTGCCCGAGGTTTTCGAAGGCACCGACCTAACACCCCGCGACCGGCTCATGGCGATGTTCCAGGCTTCGCCGGCGACGACCGACGTCACGGCGCCCCTGTGTCCGTTCATCGCTGCTGCCGTGGAGATCTCCGAGGTGCAACATCCCGCACGCGTGCGCGCCCGTGAGTACAAAGAGACCGTGGCCGCCAGACTGACAGTCGCTGCTCATGAAGCCGGCGCCGCCGATCCGGCGCTGCTCGGCGAGCAGCTGGCCCTGTTGTTCGACGGCGCTTCGGCCCGGACCCGGACACTCGGTACCGACGCTCTCCCGACCGCTGCCGGTATTGCGCTCGCGCTGATCGAGCACGCCTGTCCTGAACCGGTACCGGCGCGATCCCCGGCCGGCGGCGACTGAGGCTTCGGGCGGTGGCGCACGCAACATGCGGTGGCATCACCTCGGGTCAACGGCGCGCCTAGGCGTCGTCGCGGGAGCCGACGGCGGGATCGCACCACCGCCAGCCCGAGCCGGAGCTGTGTCGCATCGGCGCCACAAGCGGCGATCCGGCCGATGCTGCCGGCCTCGGGGACGACGGGTGGTTCGAGGGGGTAGCTGCGCCGTCCGCTGAACACCTCCGCCGCGTATGGAAGGACACCGGCGGCTACGACATCGACTGGATCGCGGTCCCCGTCGAACCTTGAGAGCCGGTGCTCGGGGTGTGGCCGAGAACGGCCGGCCGCCCCTGGGGTCAGCCACACCGCCCGCGATTGGCTGACCGAGCTGTCCCCGCTTGCCGCCGGGTGCGGGGTCACCACCGCTCCCGCGACAGCGCCGCCGGACTCCAGCCCGGAGTCGTCCTAGTCCCCGTCGACGGTGCTCCGGAGGAACGACGCCGGAGCCTTCTGGGGCGACTACCCGGCCCAGCGTCCCCGGCGGTGGACGCGCTGGTCGACGCCTTCACGACCTGACCGCCCCGGGGCGCGGCGCGCTCACCCCGCCGTCGGCGGTTGCACGCCCCGTCACCGTGGCCCCCCCTCCGCTGGAGCCATCACCGCGCCGCAGCAGCCGGCGCGACGCAGGGAGTCGGCGCCGAAACCGCTCGCCTTGAGCTCCTCGACCACCGAGCGCAGGAAGGCGACGGTCCGCGGTGAACGGTCCTTCGTCGTGCCGACCGCCTGGGCGATCTCATGAACCGCGCCTCCAGGACGCGCAGGTCGTCGCGGGCTGCGACGAAGTCCTCCATCGGCGCGCGGATGCCGGCCACGACCGCGAGCTGCTCTGCCACGAAACCGTCGTGGCCTCACTGCCCCGGACGACGGTCGCCTGCTCCAGCGTCCAACTCAGGTACAGGTCGTAGGCGGAGCGGCCTGGAGCGCGACGCGGACACCCGCGCGGTCGACGTCGGCGAGGGTCCGCAGTGGCGAGTCGGCCCGTACGGCGAAGACCCCCTTGATGAGCGCGTAGGGGGCGGTGAGGGGCACGGAGCCCGCGCGGGCCGGTTCGATGGCGAGGAAGCAGAGATCCGCCGTGCCGTCGACCATCGCGTCGAAGAAGTCCCGGGCGGCGGCGAAGCAGGTCAGCCGCAGCGGTATCCCGAGTCGGCCGGTGACCTCGTGCGCGAGTTCGACCGTCACCCCGGACGGGCTGTGTGCCCCTCGTCGCCCCGGTCCTGCGGGACTGGCATCGCAGGCGCGCCGACGTCGTCGTCAGCCTCCGCGAGTCCGCTGTGCTCGCGGATTTGCTCGGCTTCATCGACACTGGAGCAGCGGACCTCGTGCTACTACCCGCCCCGGTCTCACAGAACTACGTGACCAGCATGATCGCCGAGGAGGAAATCGTCCTGACGGCATCGCTCGATCACCGTCTGGCCCTGTCCGGCGATGTGCACCTGCAGGACCTCAATGGCACGGCGCTGGTGCACTTCACGCCGGACAACGGACTGCACGATTGGTTGAACCGCTCACTGGCCGAAGCCGGCGTGCGGCCCGAGCCGGTTATGAGTACTCGATCACCGCGGCCGCCCCCCAACTCGCAGCAGCCGGGATGGGCGTCTCCATCACCCCGGTGAGCGCGGTGAGCGCCGGCCTTCCAGCGGCAATCCGGTCTTTCTCGCCCAAGTGGGTCAGGCACCTGATCGCGGTGACGCAGGCACAACCGGATCCACTCTCCGCCCGCTTCACCACCGACCTCCGCACGCGCGGCGTACGCGTTCCCCGCGACGTCGCCCGGCAACTTGGCGGCGGCGACCGCCACGCCGACGCCCACATCTGATCGAAACCGGCAAAAAGACCGGGACCCGGGTTAGCTGTGAGCTTCCGCAATAGGTGGCGCAGTCCTGGTCGCGCTAGGTGTCGCCGATGACGAGGGTGCTGCGGGTTGCATCGACGACGTCGCTGGTGTGCCGTGTAAGGCGCCTCAGTGGGACAAGAAAGCGGACGGGTCTACTGGGACGACCGCTCCTGCTCCTGCTCGAGGTCCCGGCAGGCCCGTGATCATGTGTCGGTGGCCGGTCGGCTACTGGGACACAGGCCGCACAGCTGATACCCGCACTACGGTCGGTTGGGTGCTGGTGCTGCTCGACCTCGACGGAACCCTCACCGACCCTCACGAGGGCATCACGAAGTGCGTCACGTACGCCCTCGACGGACTCGGCTTGCCTCGGCTCAACGAGCAAGCCCTCCGGTCGTTCATCGGGCCACCGCTTCAGGACCAGTTTGCTTCTCTCGGCTTGGATGAGGGTGGTGTGGATCGCGCTGTGGACTTGTACCGCGAGCGGTTTCGAGACCAGGGCTGGCACGAGAACCGCGTGTATGAAGGCGTGCAGGAGGCGTTGCAAGCGCTGGCGACAGTCCCGTTCGGCCTCGCTGTTGCGACTTCGAAGCCGACGCCCTTGGCGGAACGCATCGTGAGGCACTTCGGTCTCGACCAATATCTCAACCTGATCGCCGGGGCGACGCTCGACGGCAGCAGGCGCGCGAAGGCTGACATCATCAGGTTCGCGCTCTCTTCACTCGGCGTCGACCCCGCCGACGCCGTGATGGTCGGTGACCGCGCACAGGATGTTTCCGGTGCTCACGCAGTCGGGCTGCCGAGCATCGGCGTCACCTGGGGCTACGCGGAACCGGGCGAGTTGGAGGCAGCCGGTGCCGACCAGATAGTGGGCACGCCGGGGGCATTGGTCGCGGCGCTTGTGGGTCGCCACGACCGGCTCCGCGACGGCGAGTAAGTGCCCCCATCTGCTCGCGGCACCCGTTAAGGGTAGGTGCCGTACCCACTGCTTGACGCGACACCGTCCCGCTGGTCCGTCGGCTAGTGACACGACTGGGCGGTCCACCGTCCTGGAGCGGTTCACCGCCCTGGGCGTCCTGGGCGTCCTGGGCGTCACGGGCGCGCGTGGCCGCGTCGGTCCGCACGCAAGCCGTTGCCGTCCTGTGGGGGCGGGCCTCGCAACAACCTGCGCTTCACGAACCCCGCGATGTCGCCGGACCGCGGGTTGAGACCCGAGGGGTCCTACGGCTACAGCCGGCGCGGGGCAGGAAGCGCCGCGCCGGCCGTCGGCGCGGCGCCCGCGCTGGGCGATCTTCACATCTACGGCGTGGAACCCACCGCCGAACGCGCTCCCGCTGACCTCCAGGTCTGGGTAGCCGCGCTCGGTTCCCCGGGCCGCGGCAGCGCCCTCGACCGCGGCCAGCGCGTCGAGCAGGTAGTCCACGATGCTGACCTCCAGCACGTTGGCCAGGGCCGCCGGCTCCTTGGGCAGCGGCAGCAGGTGCCCGCCCTCGGCGAGCTGGTGCTCCAGCTGCTCCGGGTCGCCGGCAACCAGCGGCCACGGGTGCTCCCCGCGGCGGCGGAACACCCCGCGAAGGTCATACCGGTAGGCCCGGCACGCGTCCCGCAGCCACGGCTCCAGGTCGGTCGGCTCGGCCACCCCGGCAGAGTGCCAGCCACCACTGAGCTGCGGCCGGCAACGCGCGGGTCAGCCCAGCCGGGACCGCCGGCCCCCGACCAGCACCCGGGCCCCCAGCCCCATCAGGGCTGGCACCCGGCCGTCCTCGGTGGTCCCAAACCCGCGGGGGTCGACCCCCTCCCCCGGCGGGAACGCACCGACCGCCCAGCCCACGTGCTCGGCCCGGCGCCACGCCAGCGAGTCCTCCGCGTCGGTGACCACAAGCCGGCCCCCACCCTCGAAGACCGACTCGATCGCCGCGTTCATCCCACCGGTCTGGGTGAACTCCGCGGGGAACCCCGCCGCGCGCAGCGCTTCCACCGCATCCGCGTACTCCGCCGCTCCGCGGCGCATCGTCTCCTCGTAACTGAGCACCACTCCCCCACTTCCTGGTCCGAACGGACGGGTGATCACCCGGGCACCAGCGGGCAGCCCGGCCCGGTGGCCGCTACTTCCTCTTGGTGCTCTCGTTGACGGTCGACTTCGGGCGCCTCATGCCCGTGGACTGCCACCTGATCAGCCCAAGGTGGACGGGAGCACCTGCAGTGCTTGCAGCGCGGCAGACAGCGCTGCCCGGGCGGTGAGTCGGTGAGCCGCAACGGCCAAGTACACCCGATCCGTCACCGGGTCGGCGGCGTCGGTACACACGGTTGCCTCGACTCGGTCCAGCGCGACGGTCGCCGCCTGCAGCGCCGCATATGCGGCGTGTGCGATGACCAGACGCTCAGCTTCAGCGGCGGTGTGGCCGTTGCCGATCGGGCAGACCTGGTTGGTGATGAGTCGGTCAGCTCTCTGCGGCATCCCTCAGGTGTACCGGTCAGGTCGGACAGGACGAGAGCATCCGTCACCAGCTCGGTCCAACGCGCAAGTGGTCGGGCGGGCCGCCACCTGAACCGTCGACCTCGGTCGGACTGCCGGTGGTGGAGTGGCGACCTGAGTGGGTCATGCGGTGCGCCGACGGGCCGGGGTCACCCCGGGTGGGCGCGGCACCGTTGCTGTCGGCTTCGGGACGCTGGCGCCGTCGGACGAGCGTGGCCCGGGCCGGGTCGGGCGGGGCCGGCGCGGTCGCGTGGACCGACGCGCGGCGGTTCCAGTGCTTGCTGGCTTCCAGGACGTCGGCCTTGACCCAGACGTGGCCACCGGACAGCTTCATCACCGGGTCCGGGAGGTGTCCCTTCTGCCGTAGCTGGATGACCCGCTGCCTGCTGATGTCGAACATGTGGGCGATGTCGGTCTGGGAGACCAGCTCGGGGATGACGTGTGGTGCGGTCGCCTGGGCGTCTTCGGTCATGACCTCCAGGCGCTCGACGGACTGGGTCCTGAGCCCGACCTGTTCGATGAGGGCCAGGACGCGGTCGTGTCCCCGACCGGCCGCGGCGCGCAGGCTCGAGGACGCGACGTCGACGATGAGGGTGAGCCGGCCGGGGTTGACGTCGGGGTCGGTGGCGCTCAGCGCGCCGCTGTCGGCTTCGCAGGCCGTCAGCAGGTCGTCGGACTGGTCCTCGCTGATGGGCCCGTCGATGACGACGTCGACGGACACGGGGTACCGGGCCATGCCTGTCACCGTCCCTTCCAGATGAAGCCGCGCTGGCGGAGCAACGCGATCGTGTTCGCCAGCGACCGGTGGTCACTGGGTGTCCCCGGTAGCCCGACCGGGCTGCCCTGGCCGCCCGGGGGGTAGGCCCGGTAGTGGTTGTTGCGGGTCCGGGTCACCCGCCAGCCTTGCGCCCGAAGCTCCTGAAGCAACTGGTCGATGTCCTTGCTCATCCGAGTCTCCCTCTCGCTCTTACCACTTGTCAAGAGACTACCGGCTGCACTTACTAGTGGTCAAGTCCTGGCAGGGCTCGGCGCGCATCGACCGGCGGGCTGAGCCGGTGAGTGACAGCGTCGGGTGACTGCTGCTGCTCCCGGGGGCCAGGGCCGGGACCGGGACCGGCTCGGGCGGCGGAGCTTGGCGTGCCGCACCTGATCCGCAGACCACGCGGGTTGGGCAACGGGGACGGTCCGCGCGGTCAGCGACCGCCCGCGTTCGACACACCCGTGCCCGGGCTCAGGAGCCGACCCTCCCCCCGGGCATCGCGGGTCGACCTCCCGCGGACCGTCCTGTGCTCCTGGTCGCGGTCGACCACCGGCAGGTCCCCGCACTCGGCCCGGTACTGCCAGCGCCCCCGGATGGACCGGGCCTGTGCGCCGGTTGCCGGGCCACGAGCCGGACCGACCCCGCGGCGCTGACCGTTGCGGTCTGCGGCCGAGATTGCGGCGCCAATGTCGGCGAGCCGGCCGACCAGCAGGGGCAGGTGGGTCTCGGTCAGGTAGCAGCGACGAGTGTCATCGCCAGACGAGGCGAGCCCCTCACCCACGTTGAGGTCCAGCTGGGCGATCTCGGCGCGCGTGCGGGCCAGTTCGGCTGCGACGCCGGCCAGCTCGTGCAGCCGGTACTCGACGTCGATCGGCCTCCCACGTACGTCACCCTCCCGTCCCGGTAGTGCGGCTGTGGGTCCAGTCTTCCAGTGCGCTGACTATTTGTCAAGCATTGAGGGTCGGTAGGTGGTGTCGACCTAGAGCTTGACAACTAGTCAGGGCACGCGTAGATTCTTTCTCAGAGTACAGCAACGACCCGCCGGACCGGCGCCCACCCGCAGGAGGAACCATGGCCACCACCAACACCGCGATCGACCAGCAGACGCTGGTCACGGTGCTCACCGCCGCGGTCGAGGTCGGTGTCGTCCCGCTGCTGTGGGGAGACCCGGGGATCGGCAAGTCCGCGATCGTCCGGGCGGTGGCGGCCCACCAGCGGGTGCACCTGGAGACCGTCATCGGGGCGCTGCGCGACCCGACCGACATCGGCGGGCTGCCGGTGGTCACCGACGGCGGGGTGCGGCTGGAGGCCCCGGCGTGGGCCAGGCGGCTGCACGCGGCGGCGACCGCCGAGCCCGACGAGGACGCACCGCTGCGGGCCGGGGGCCTGCTGTTCCTCGATGAGCTGTCCACGTCTGCCCCGGCCACCCAGGCAGCGATGCTCTCGGTCGCGCTGGACCGCATGGTGGGTGAGCTCCAGCTGCCGCACAACGTGGCGATCATCGCCGCGGCCAACCCGCCGGAGAACGCGGCCGGCGGCTGGGACCTGGCCGCGCCGCTGGCCAACCGGCTCATGCACCTGCACCTGACCGCGGACCCCGCGGCCTGGGTCGCGGGGATGGTGACCGGGTTCCCGCTGCCCGCGCCGCGGACCGTCGGGGTGCGGTCCCGGGTCCGTTCCGCGGCCGCGCGCGCCGAGGTCGCGGGGTTCATCCGGACCCGGCCCGCGCTGCTGCACGACCTCCCGGCCGACGCGACCGGGACCGGTCAGGCGTGGCCCAGCCCGCGGACCTGGTCGATGGCCGCGGACATGCTCAGCGTCCTGCCGCGGGAGGACGAGGACGCGTGCCTGGCCGCCGCGAGCGGTCTGGTCGGGGAGGGCGCGGCGACGGAACTGCTGACCTGGCGGCGCTCGGCGGACCTCCCGGACCCCGCCACGGTCCTGGCCGACCCCGCCGCGATCACGTGGGCCGAGCTGGCCCCGGACCGGGTGTGGGCGTTGCTGAGCGGCGTGGTCAGCCACTGCATCGGGCAGCGGACCGTCAAGGCCTGGCGGGAGGCGTGGGAGCCGCTGCGGGCCGCCGCCGAGGCGGGCTGCGCTGACGTGGCCGCGGCCAACGTCCGGCTGCTGTTGACCGCCCGGCCCGACGGCGCGGGCATCCCGTCCTCGGCCAAGGCGTTCGCCGCCGCGGTCACCGCCAGCGGCATGGGGACCAGGGCCGCCGCATGACCGTGACCACCGGCCCCCTGGACGAGGCCAGCCGCGCCCGGCTCAGCACCGCCCGCCTGCTCGCAGTCCAGAGCGCGCCCTACCTGGCCCACGCCCTGTTCCGGATGGTGCCCGTCGCCGCCCACGGGCTGGGGACGTTCGCCGTGGACCGCGCCTGGCGGCTCTACCTGGACCCGCAGGCCCTGCTCGACTGGCCCCCGGACCAGGCCGCCGGGGTACTGGTCCACGAGGCCGGGCACCTGATCCGGGACCACGCCGGGCGGGTGGACGACCTCGGTCCCGGGGTGGACCACCGGCGGTGGAACTACGCCACCGACGCCGCGATCAACGACGACCTCGTGCGCGGGGACATCAGTCTGCCCGAGGGGGCCGTCACCCCGGCGGGGCTCGGGTTGCCCGCCAACGGGATCGAGGAGGCCTACTACGCCGCGCTGAGCGGGCACCCGGCGTGTTCCCGGCCCGACCCCGCCCAGCGGACCGGGCAGGACGGCACCCGGGCCGACCAGGACGATCCACGCAGCCACGGCGGCCAGGACCGCCAGGACAGCGACGCCGACGACGGTGGCTGCGGGTCCGGTGCCGGGGACCCGGCCGGTGGCTGGGAGCTGCCGACCGGACCGACCGGACCGGAGGCGGTCTCCCCGGGGCAGGCACGGGTCATCCGCCGCCAGGTCGCCGAGCAGGTCCGGTCCGCCGCCAGGACCGCGGCCGGTTCGGTCCCGGCGTCGCTGGACCGGTGGGCGGACCGTGAGCTGAGCCCGGCGACGGTGCGCTGGCAGCAGGTGTTCGGGTCCGCGGTGCGCCGGGCGATCGCATGGCGGACCGGGGCGCGCGACTACACCTGGACCCGGCTGCCGCGCCGCCGGCTGCCCGGGGTGCTCACCCCGGCGATGCGGTCCCCGAAGGTCACCGTCGCGACGGTGCTGGACACCTCCGCCAGCATGGACGAGGCGAGTGTGACCGCTGCTCTCGGTGAGATCGACGCGATCGCCCGGACCGCCGGGATCGACAGCGGCGGGCTGAGCGTGGTCAGTGTCGATGCCGCCGTCGCGAGCACCAGCCGGGTCCGCCGAGCCGGGGAGGTTTGGGTCGCCGGTGGGGGCGGCACGGACATGCGGGTCGGGATCGCCGCCGCCCTGGCGTTGCGGCCGCGTCCGGACGTGGTGGTCGTGCTCACCGACGGGTACACCCCGTGGCCGGACCGGGCGCCCGCCGCCCGGGTCGTGGTCGGTCTGATCGGACCCGGCGCCGCCCCGGCCGGGTCCGTTCCCGGGTGGGCGACCACCGTGTCGATCCCGACGGGATGATCCCCGGTGAGCTTGACAACCAGTAAGGGGAGCGCGTAGATTACTCATATGGGCACATCGGGGCACGGGGTCGGGTCGTTGCCGAGCGGGCTGAGTGAGCACGCCGAACGCCAGCTGCTCGGCAGCGGCCTGACCCTGGCCGACGCGATCGAGCTGCTGGCCGGTTCGGTGCTCCCGGACGGCCCGGCCAACGGCCCCCGCGCCGCGCTGACCGCCGGCTGGCACAGCGGGGACACCGACCCGGACGCACACCACCCGGGCACCCGGACCGGGACGCCCCCGCCCGCCCCGGGGCTCGTGCCCGCCCCCACCCAGCCCGCGCAGGAGGTCTGATGTCCGTCGAGCTCTACGACCTCGGTCAGCGGCTGCGCGCCGGGCTGGCGGGCCGGTCGGTCGCCCGCAGCAGTCACGCGCTGGCGCTCCCGCCGGTGCGGCCGATCGCGGTCGCTGTGGACACCACCGGCCCGACGCCGACGGTGACCGCGACCGACGCGCTGACCTCGTGCACCGGACGCGGACCGGGCGCCCTGGCGGCGCTGGCACAGGTGTACGGGCCGCTGAGCGATGACCACCGCAGCCTGGTCGTGCCGGACCGCGCCACCCTGCGGGCACTGGTCGACCTCGCCCACGCTAGCGCGGTGGGCGGGCCGGACGAGGCGATCGCGGAGGTCCTCGACTGGTGGCAGACACGGTCCGAGCACCCCGGCAGCGGGGCCGTGCTGGTGCTGACCGAGGCCTGCCGGGCCCGGTGGACCCTCGGGGTCGCGCCGGCCGAAGAGCGGCGGTTCACGGTCTGGCGGAGCTGGCTCGGCCTGGCCGCCACCGACCCGCGTGCCCCCGCGACTAGCGGGATGCTCCCCGGTGCCGGGCTGGTCACCGCCGGGGTCACCCTGCCCGGGCTGGACACGGCCGCCCAGCAGGACACCGAGGCCTGGATGGCGTTGCGTTCCCGCGCCGTCACCCCGGCCAGCTGGCGGACCTGGCGGTCCCGGGACACCCGCGCCCGGGCCGCGCTCGGCCTGGCGACCCGCAGCGACGCGGTGGACCTGCTGACCAGTTACGCACTCGACGACCCGCGGATCGCCGCGCGGGAGGCCTTCACCGGCAACGTCGTGCACGCCGTGCTGACCGCGGTCCCCGAGCCCGGGGTGATCGAGGCCCACGCCGACCGGCTGATCTGCCGGCTGCGTCCCGGGGCGGATCTCACCGTGACCTGGGACCCGCAGCCGGCCCTGCCGGGAGCGCCTACCGCGAGCGGTGCGGCCGGGTCGACCACCCAGACCGTGAGCGCCGTTCTCACCGCGAGCAGCATCACCGGTGACGGTCGACTGCTGCTGGTCCTGACCGGTGCTCCCCGCACCGTCGCCCGGCTGTCCCCCGGTGACCTGCTCACCGTTCGCGCGGCCCGGATCACCGCGGCCGGTCAGGTCAACTCCCGCCGGACCCTGTCGGCCCGGTACCGGCACCGCCGGAACTGGCTGGCTGCCGGTGTCGCCCCGGCGGTGACCCGCCGGAGTGTCCCGCTGGACGTCATCGTCGCGGCCGCGGAGAACTGACACCCACCGAAGCTACCGCGTAGATTGACAACAAGATTACATAATGGGAGGATGGTCAGCATGAGGACGCTTCCCCCGCCGGTCGCCGCGGACACCACCACGGCCGGGCAGTACGCCCCCGCGGCGGCACCGCGGACCGTGCCCGCCGAGCACATGAGCGACCCCGTCCTGGCGCAGGCACTGTTCGCGGCCTGGTCCGGCGACCGGGCCGTGGTGATCGCCTCACCGCCCGGCGCGGGCAAGACCCGCCGGGTCACCCACCTCGCCGCGCAGCTGACGCACCGGGCCGGGCTGCGGGTCGCGGTCGCCGCGCAGACCCGGGCACAGAGCCTCGACGTCGCCAGCCGCATCGCGGCCCTGGGCTGCCCGGTCACCCTGATCGGCAAGCGCGACACCACCCGCCCCGGGGACCTGCACCCCGACGCGGTGTGGTCCACCAGCGAGACCGCGCTGCGCATCAGCACCGGGGTGGTCGTTGCCACCACCGCCCGGTGGCGCTACGTCGACCCCGCGACCTACACCTGCGACGTCCTGGTCATCGAGGAGGCATGGCAGTCCACCTTCGCCGACTTCGGTGCTCTCGGGGGACTGGCCGAGCAGTTCGTCATGGTCGGGGACCCGGGTCAGATCGATCCCGTCGTGACCGGTGACACCACCCGCTGGGACCGGTCGCCCACCGGCCCGCACCGGCCCGCACCGGAGGCCTTCACCGCCGCGTTCCCGGGGCTGGCCACCCAGCTGCGGCTGGACACCACGTGGCGTCTGGGACCGGTGACCACCGCGCTGATCCAGCCGGTGTTCTACCCCGACCTGCCCTTCACCTCCGCTCGCCCGCCCCGCCACGTGACCCTGCACGGGACCCCGCTCCCGGAGCTGACCGCGACCGCGTTGGACCTGCCCGGGGGGACCAGCGACCCGAACCTGCCCGCCGCCGCCGCCGCTCTGGCCCGGGAGCTGCTCGACGGCGGCCGTCTGCACGTCGACGGTGGGCCGGACCGGCCCCTGACCGAACGCGACATCGCCGTCATCACCCCCCACGTCGACCAGTCCACCGCCGCCGCCACGCGCCTGACCGACCGGCCGGGTGTCCTGATCGGCACGATCAACCAGGTCCAGGGATCCGAGCGGGACGCGGTGATCGCGATCCACCCCCTCGCCGGCCGACGCGAGGTCGCCGAGCACAACGCCGCGGCCGGCCGGCTGTGCGTGGCGCTGTCCCGGCACCGCGCCCACCTGCACGTGCTCACCGACGCCGAGACGCCCACCGTGCTCCGTGCGGCCCTGACCGCCAGTCCCCGCAGCCGGGCCCTCACCGCCCAGCGGGACGTCCTGGCCGCGCTGGCCCCCACCGCCGCATGACCGCCGCCGCTGCGCTCCGCCCCGGCCGCTCACTGCCGCTACGCCGAGCCGGAGCGGTGACAGCACCGGACCCGGCCGGCCGGGGCCGAGAGCACCGCACTCGACTGCTGACAGCGAGGCGGCCATGACAGCCGAGAGGACGACACGCCAACCGTGACGGCAACCCGCGCGAGAACACCACGCGACCCGGCGCAACCCCGGGTCGCGACCACAGGTCGGACCGTCACAGGCCGGGGTGGATCGGGCAGGTCCCGACCCGCGGTCCCCGGCCAGGTCCCGTCCGTTCCAGGGGGGTCCACCGCCGACGCGAGCGAGTTCGACGCCACCGTTGACCCGCAGACCGCAGCGCTGCTGGCGCAACTGGCCGACTGGGTCGCTGAGCATGGCAGCGCCGAGGTCCCCCAGTCCGGCCGGAGCAGGCTGGACCCGCCCGGGGAGCGACCCCTGGGCAAGCGGCTCTACTACGCGCGGTCCAAGTACGCCCGCGGCACACTGCCCGCCCCGGTGGCCCGAGCCCTCGAGGGGTTCCCCGGCTGGACGTGGACCCCCTACCGGGCCACCCTCGACCGCCACCTGGCCGCTCTCGTCGTCCACTTCCGTGTCCAGGGCCGGACCACCCGACTCGGACTGCCGGCGGACACCTACGCGTGGCTGAACAGTGCCAGCCACCGCGGGTACACCGGCCTACCCCCCGACGTCGTCGAGCAACTCCGCGCACTCGTGCCCGAACCCGTCCGGGGCCAGGGGACGGCCCGATTCCTGGCCGCCGCCCAGACCTGGCTGGGCGAACACCCGGACCTGACGATGGCCGACCTCCGGACCCGGGACACCACCATGCTCGGTGGCCAGGTCTATGCCCTGGGGGCAGCCGCCCGCACCTACCGATCCCGGGCCGCCGGCGACCCCAACAGAGCATCGCTCTCTAAAGCCGAGAGGGCCGACCTCGAACGGCTGCCCGGGTGGACGTGGATCCCGCCCCGATCCCGGCGGTCAGCCCCCAGCGCGGACACCCGTGCGCAGCTTCCGTCGCGACACACCTGACACCTCAGCCCGGGGCGATCGGCGCCGGCCCTGGTAGCGCGCCACGGTCACTGTTCGATCCGGTTGAGAGTCCCGCTCGCCCAGGCGGCGAGGATCTGCTGTTTGTCGATGTCACGGCGGAACAGCTGGTCGATCATCTGCCGGGTAGGCGCGGTCCGGTGGATCCAGCCGCTGTCTTCCGGGTCGGGGTAGTCGAGATCGGCCCGGGTCACCCGCTCGTCCAGGTGAGTTCCCGCGGCGTTTCCGAGGGCACGTTCGGCGTTGGGGGCCTCTACGGGGGTGTCGTGGTGCAGCGCGAACGCGGCCATCGCCAGCGACATCTTGATCTGGACCTGGACTCGGCCGGGTTCCGCGGTGGAGTCCCACAGCCGGAACTCCAGGCGGGACTGGCCCGGCGCCGTGTCGGTGGTGGTCTGGACGTGGCCGAAGTTGATGGTGCGGTGTCGGGCCCCGCGTAGCCGGGACAGCCAGGCCTCATCCGCTCGGACGGGCGTGACCTGGTGGGGGTAGCTGCCGTAGTCGCGGTCCCGCTGGGAGTCCGGGACGGCTGCGAGCTGGTGGAGTTCGTCGGTGTAGCGCCTGCTCAGCCGGATCAGCTGCGCGGCGGCGACCGGGTTGGCGCCGTAGCCGGTGGCGTCGACGTGGACATGGGATCCGCCGCCGCCCTGCTGCTCGCCGGCGTCGACCCGGATGGCGGTGCACGCGGTGCTCAGATCCGCCCACACGTCCGGGCGGTCCTCCAGCGGCGGGGAGACGACCTCACCGGCGACGGTCGAGTCCAGCTCGACGGCCCACTGCTGCCAGCCGGTGCTGGCTGAGCTGTGGTACGGCACGGCACCACGGACCATGGTCAGCCCGCCTCGGTGCAGCCGCGCGGCGACCGCATCGGCGGTCAACCCGGACCGGCCGCCCCGGTCGTCCTCGTCGTCGTAGCCGCCGTCTTCGTCCTCGCCGCCGTAGCCACGGTCGTCGTCCTCGCCGGAGTAGCCCCGGTCGTCGGCCTCATCGTCGGTGAACTCCAGCTCGACGCCGAAAGTCCGGCCCTGCCCGAAGCCGTACACGGCGTCATGGGCGAGCAGGGGGACGGGGTCGGCCGGGTGCTCGGTGGCGTAGTGGTTGACCATCCGCAGATCCGCGGCGAACGCTGCCGGGTTGGCGGCGTAGTGCACGGTCGAGATGTCCGGGGCACACCAGCGGCCGGTGAGCTGCTCCACGCTCGCCGCGGCGGCGGGTGTGCGCTGGCCGGCGGCGGGGTCGGTGATCGGCTGGTCCCACACGCGACCGGCCAATGGGCGTGGACGGTAGCCCTCGGCGAGGATCACGGTCGCTGCGGTGATGTGAGAGCACCGCTTCTCCGGGTCGTCTTCGGGATGGTCGGCGTAGCAGGAGCAGGCCAGGCCGGCGGGATCGACTGCTGGCGGTGCGACCGCGGTGGGCCCGGGCTGCAGGTGCGCGCGTCCGCTGACGAAACCGAGCCGGCTCAGCTGGCCGTCATCCGGGTACACCGCCCACCACGGGGGCAGCGGGGCACCGGGCAGCGCCGGCGGGACGGCAGTGAGCTCACCGTGCACCTGGACGGAGAGCTCGCCGTGCTCAGCCAGGGCCGCCACGGCCGGGTCGGGGTCCGGCCCGACCAGCCACCCACCACGGCCGGTCAGGACTGTCGTCGGGGTACCGGGCGCTACCCCGACGACCGGGGCGGTGTCGGGGTCGGAGGTGCCGCCGACGCCGGGGCGGCCGGCGCGGGGGTCGTTGGGCGCCGGACCGGTGCCCGGCGGGCAGCGGTGCGTCTGCTCCCCGACCCACTGCCCGCAGTCCGGGCAGTGACCTGCGGTTCCTGGTGGGCCAGCGCCGTCCGGGCTGGGCTGGCTGTTCTGGTGATGGGTGGGGTCGCGCAGCAGTTGGTCCAGGGCGGCGTCGCGGATGTCGGGGACCGCGCCGACCAGGTCCGAGCCGAGGTCGGCGGGGACCCGGCCGAAACGCCACTGGCGGCCGTCGGTGAGGTGGACCTCGGCACGGCCGGACTGCTCGTCGTAGCCGGCCGCGTTGACCCCGTACCGGCCGACCGGCTGGGGGCGGACGACCACCGGGGGCGGTGGTGCCGGCGCCGGGTCGGCGGCGAGGACTGCCAGCGCATGTCGGGTCGCCGGGTCGGCCGGTAACCCGGCCAGCTCGGCCTTCTCCAGCGGGGTCGCGCGACGTTGCCGCCCGCCGGGGGCCTGTGCGCGCAGCGCTGTGAACCGTTCCACGACAGCGGCGACGGGCTGACCGGTGGCGGCGGCGTGGTCACTTAGGCGGGTCCGGAGGCGGTGGGCGTTGCCGGCGGCGGCGAACCTGACCAGCGAGGTCGCGTACACCAGGTCATCGGCCAGGTCCTCGGGTGTCGCGACGGACTCGACCTTGCCGAGCAGGGTCTGCTTGCGGGTCTCGCTCAGGCGGGGATGGGCGCGAACCTGCGCGGCCAACTGCGTCACCACGGCGTGCTGGTCGACGTCACGCAGCCGGCTGGAGTCCCCGCCGGCCCGGCCGGTCCACTGGTGGCGCAGCCGGTGCATCACGGACTGGACCTGCGCGTCGTCCAACCCGGTCTCCACCTTGGCCAGCGCGATGCTGACCGACCCGAGCTTGCTCTGCCGGCACACCACCGCCCTAGCCGCCCACCGCGGAGTGAGCGCCGCTCACACGGAGCTGACGAGGGTGAGGTAGCCGGCCGCGTCCAGGCTCGGCAGGTAGGTCGCCTCCCGGGCAGGTCGCAGCATCAGGACCGGCCCGGCGGGGCCGCGCGGACCGGCGGTGGTCGCGTACACCGCGGGGATCGCCGTGTACGGGGCCACCAGTTGGTCCACCATCACGAACGGCACCGGGGCGTCCCAGACCATCTGGTCGACGGGCAGCTGGTCCGGTGCCGCGGTGAGCAGCTCGATCTCCTGCTGCGTCAGGGTCTCCGCGTGGTCGGCGAGCAACTCCAACCCGAGCTGCCGGTGGACCCCGACGGCGTGGCGCAGGCGGGCGGTCGCCCGCTCGTCCGGAGTCAGCCGGCTGTAGCCGGGGATTACCGCATCCAGAACCGCGGCGTTGGTGGTACCGAACACGGCTTCCCCGGGCCGCAGGAGGGCCCCGGCGACCGAGTGCACATAGCGGTTGCCGTCCGGGGTCAGCGGCCACTGCGCTGTCCCGCCGTGGTCTCGACCGAGCTCGGCCAGCCGGACGGTCACCTGCCAACCGTCGGCGGCGAGGTTCCGGGCCCGACCCAGCCCTCGGCTGTGCCGCAGTCCGATCGTTGCGTGCTGGTCACCGGGTGGCGGCTGGACTGGGGGCATCGGTGCTCTCCTGGTTGGCTCGTGCTCTGACGTGCGACGTGGGCATCCCGAGGGTGGACGCAGGACTGCGACCCCGGTGCACTTGATCGCCGCAACAGGCGGCTCCGCGACGCGGACGGACACCCCAGAACAGGCCCGCGGGGTGGCCGATTCGTGACAGCAGCCCCGGAGAGGTTCGCCGGGCCCGGTCGAACACCCGAGCCGGCGACCCGATGAGCTCAGCGAGCTGCTCGACGAGGGAATGCGGACGGGCCGGCCAGCTGCTCACCCGCCGCGCGGTCGCGAAGCGTCACCTACGAGGGCTGCAACGACTCTCCGACGGCGGGACCGCGTAGCCGCTCGTCAGCGGTCGTGTGCGGGGGCGCCATCCACGCGTCGGGGGGTCCCTCGTGCCACCTGCTCAGATGGTCGGCCAGTTGTGCATGGGCGTGCTGTCACGAACAGCCAGTCGGGACGCCCGTTCTGATGGTGAGCAGCCGCCCGCCGGAAGGACCGTCATGCCCCAGCCCTGTGTCGTGGTTGATGTGAGTTGACCCGCTTGGCGTTCACCCACGACCAGCTCGACCTGGCGTGGGCCGACCTCAGTCCGCGCCGGCTCCGCACTCGCCCGATCCACGTCCTCCTGTCCAACCCGGCGATGCCCGTGATCGGCCATCGCCGCCCACCTGCGCTGCCGGCCTCCGCCCTCGAAGCCGCCGCCGATCTCGTGGCCGCCCTGGCGGCTGCTCCACTGGCCGCGTTCAACCCCGACCCGGCCACGCACGGCATCGAGCGGCTGCTCCAGCTCGCGGGTCGACCGTCCGGTCTGCCTGCAGTCGTGAACATCGGTCGCCTGGTGGCGGATCGGGTGGGTGCCCCAGCCCCGCTGACGCTTGACGGGGCGTGCGCTGCGTTGGGGGTCCGTCCCCCGCATCCGGTCACCCACGGCACCGGTCGGGTCGCCGCCGCCGTGAGCTGCCTGACGGCGTTGGATCGACTCGGCGCTGACCTTCCGTCCGCTGCGGCCGGTGGCGCCGAATTCCCGGTGTCAGCGTGAAGGGCCAGGCGGTCCTCCCGCAGCTGCTCGTGGACCCGCCCGGGCGCGCACTCCTCGACCGCGCCTACTGCGGACCCGACGACGGACCCGTGTTCGAGGACTCCACCGACGACTGGGCTGCCGCGCGCACTCTGTGCAGCCGCTGCCAGGTGGTCGACCCGTGCCTGGTGTGGGCGCTGCGAGCAGAAGAGCAATACCTCTTCGCTGGTGGGCTCTCCCCGGACGAACGCCGCCAGCCCCGCCGGCGGCGCACCCGCGCCTGAACTCCGTCCCGAGTTGCCCGCTTGACCCGACGACGCGGGAAGAGGTCCAGGGTCACCACGCGGCCGCGGACTCCGCGAGGGCAGTGACCCGCCAGCCAGCCGATCCGCGGACCAGGGTGGCGAACACGACGTAGCCGAGGGCGGAGCCCTGCCAGTGGTCGCGGCCGACCGGCGTGACAGTGACCGTGTACTGCCGATACACCACTGCAGCCGTGTCAGGCGGGGCGCCGCTGTCCGTGCCCGAGGTAACGGCCACGACGGTGCGGGCGCCATGAGCGGCCCACCGGGCCCAGTCCGCGCCGCTGCCCGACGGGAGGCCGGCGGCCGTGACGTCCTGGGCGAGCTGGCCGCTGAGCAGCGGGAGGGCGCGTGCAGCCGCGTCGCGGGGGCTGCGGTCGACGGCGGTGTCCACGGTCCGCAGCACGGTGATCGCAGCGACCGCCACCCGGTCCGGACCCGGGATGTCGGCTGGGCTCGGCGACGTCGCCGGGTGGGTGGTCGCTGCTGAGCGCGGTGCGGCGGGCAGGGGCTGCCCGGTCACGGGCGGCGGCCGGCTCTGTGCCAGAGCGATGGGGCTGCCCGGGGGCCGCGACGGGCCGGGCGGTGCGGCGTGCGCAGCCGGCGTGGCCGGCCCGACCGCTACGGGGGTTCGACCCGGGAGTGTGCTGTCCGGGCTTGCCGGGGCCCGCGTTTCTGCGGCCGGGCTGGCAACGGGCGGCGACGCGTGATCCGGGGGGGTGTCGCCGCTGTGCCCGACCAGCAGCAGCACAGACCCGGTGATCACCAGAGCAGCGCTCACTGCAGTGAGCGGGTGTCTCATCCGAACCTGCGCACGGACCAGTACCGGACGGCGTAGTAGCTGCCGGTCAGCGAGGAGTAGCCGAGCAGTTTCCCGGTCTGGGGGGCGGCGAACATCCGCCCGTTGCCCGCGTAGACCCCGACGTGGTCGAACACGGCGCCCAGGCTGGTCGCGAACATGACCAGGTCCCCGGGACGAAGCAGGGACAGGTCCACCGCGGACCCGATCCCTGCGGTCACCGCGACGCCCATTCGGGCCTGCAGGTCCGCGGAGTGCGGGAGGGCGATCCGGCCCTGACTGGCGTCATAGACGGCCTTCAGGGTCAGCCCGGAGCAGTCGAACCCGCGGGTCCCGGCGCCCTGCGCGACACCGAGGGTGGGTCCGGAGGTGTCCCCGCCGCCCCAGCTGTAGGGGGTGCCCTGCCAGCGGACCGCGGCCACGAGCACAGCGGACCCGAAGCTTCCGTCACCGGCCGGGACCCCACCGCCGGGCAACCAGCCGTAGCGGCTGACCATCAACGCGCGGATCCGCGGGACGTACAGCTCGGTCTGGCCGTTGACCGGGATCCCACCGGCGCCGCGGACCGCGCCCGGCCCGGCGTTGTACGCGGCCAGCGCGAGGTCCAGCGGGTCCCGGTCGGACCTGGTGATCAGCCCGGCGTCGAGGTAGCCGGTGACCGTGGCGACCAGGTCGCAGTCGAATCGGGCCTGCGCCATCAGGGCGTCACCGATGTCGAACGGGGAGGTGCGGCCGTTGCCGTCGTCGTCGCGTCCCCACGCCGGCCACGTGCCTGGCATGAACTGGGCGGGGCCCTGGGCGCCTGCCGGGCTGACGGCGTCCACGGCGTACCCGGATTCGGCGTCGATCTGGGCGGCGATGACGGCCGGGCCGATCGTTGGGCAGGTCGCGCCGGCCCGGAGGACCCACGGCTGGAAGGCGGCCGGGACGTTGCCCGGGCTGTACCCGCCGGGTCCGGGGACGACGGCAACGGCCGCTCCGCCCGCGGCGACGACGGCGAGCCCGGCGATCGCGCCGACCGGGCTCAGGACGATCCCACCGGCGAGCAGAGCACCGGCGAGCCTGCCCGCCTTCACCGCGACCGCCGGGGCGCACGGGGGGCCGGGCCGGGCGCGGTGGTCGCGATGGCCATCTCAGCGGCGTCGCAGCCGTGCACGGACCCGGGCTGCCGACGTCCCGTCGGCCGGGGCGGCACTGTCCGGGCCGGCACCGCCATCCGGGGTCCCGCTATCCGGCGCGGGATGTCCAGCGCCGGGTCCGCCCTCGTCAACGGGCTCAGCCGGCGGGCTGGCCGGCGGTCCGGCGGGGATGTGCCGGCCGGGGGCGAGCGGGGCCGAGGCGATCGGGGTGGGCGGCCCGGCGGGTTGCGCTCGTCCAGCCGTCCGGTCGGAAGTGGCTGCCCGGGACGAGGGCGGCGGGGGACTGGAGCTGTCGCCCTGAAAGGGGGTGGGCTGCTTTACGGCTCGAGCCGGGTCCGCGGGCAGCGCGGGACGTCCGGCCACCCAGAGCGCGGGTGCGGTGGCAACCCGCACCCACTGCGGGGCCGTCCTGCGGCGGCCGCTGTCCCCGCCGCGCGCTGGCCGAGCGCCCGAGCCGGGCGCCGGCGGTGCTGGCCGGGCCTGCTGGGCGGTGGGGGGCGCTGCCCGTCCCCGGGTGGTCGCCGCCCCACTCGGGCTGGCGCTGCGGGACGCGTAGGCCCGTGCCGCCTCGGCGGCGCGGGTCGCGCTGACAAGTCGGCGGACCCGGTCGGCGCGGGCGGCCGCGGCCCCGGCCTGCGCAGCGGTACTGGCCCCGCCGGTCGCGGCCATCGCGCCGACGTTCACCGCGAGGCTGGCCAGCTGTGAAGCCGCTGCCTTCCGCCGGTCGCCCCGGATCTCCTCACGGGACACCCCGACCGAGGTCCCGAGCTGGGACGCGGGACGGGGCTTGGACCAGCTGCCTGCCGTCCGGGCCGCACCGGGCCGTGGGGCACCCACCGAGCCCGCGGCGGCGGCGCTCCCCGCGGCGGCGCCGAGTCCGGCTGGCTTCCCGGGGCGGCCGGAGGCGAGCCGACCGACCGCGGCGCCGGTGGTGAAGGCGGCCTCCCCGGTCCGGGTGGTACCGCGGCCGATGGCCGCCCCAGCCCGGACAGCGCTGGCCCCGCTGGTCTGCACCCGAGCGGCGATCGCCCGCGGATCGGCGGTCCCGGCCAGCTGTCCGGCGGGCAGCGCACGTGCTGCGCCGCCGCCGACGTTGGCCGACATCTCGTGGGCCTGTTCAGCAAGCCGGTGTGAGCCCCGGCGGATCGAGGACAGCAGCTTGTGCCGGCCGAAGAACCCGCCGACGACGATCAGGTCGATGAGCGCGAACCGACCGATCAGCGGCACGTTGATGCCTCCGTCGCCGCTGAGAACGACCTGGATGACGCGCATCAGCAGACCGAAGAAGGCCATCGCGCCGACCACGGCCGCGGCGGCCGCCAGGACGGTCCCGCCCCACCTCGCGAGCAGGGCCCGCCCGAACCCGGGGATGACCCCGAGGGGCACGACGAACACGCCCAGGACGGCGGCTATCGCCATGCTCAGCTGGGCGAGCAGCAGTCCGGCGCAGACGACCACGATGAACACGGCGACCAGGGCGGAGGCGACCGCGGTCAGGAGCGCGGCGGTGGCCCGCAGCGGGAGACCCGTCTCGGAGCCGTTGAAATTCGCGGCCTTCTTGTCGCAGCCGGCCATCTGGTCGCGCGGGTCGTCCTTGGTCCCCCACGGGCCCTTCTCGACGATCCGCTGGTACGCGTCGGCGCACGGGCTGCCGTCGGGGAACTCCCGGCCGAAGTTGACCAGCTGGTGGGGGCGGCGGATGAAGGTGTTCCCGATGACGGTGACGACCGGGGAGCTGAGGTCGGTTGAGTTGTCGGTGTCGGTCAGCGCGATTGCCGCGGCGGTGGTCCCGATCTCCTTGCTGATCCCGAAGGGGCCGTGCTCACCGAGCAGTGCGGTGCCCGGCGCGGCGAGCGCCGTCGCTCCGAGGACGCTGATGAGCATGGTGATCAGGTATTCGGCGGCGGCGTTGGAGTGCCGGCCGCGCCACAGCCGCAGCCCGCAGATGACGACCGCGACCGTGAGGAACAGGGGCTTGACGCCGAGCGGGTCCACGATCTGGGTCTTGTAGCTGACCGCGACCCGGTTCACCGGGCCGACGACGGCGTCGGCGAGTTTGAACTGCAGCGTCCAGTCCATCAGCCACTCGGCGAACCCGACGACCAGTGTGCTGCCCTGCCAGGCCCAGTTGCCCACCGCGTAGGAGGCCTTCGCGCTGACGTTCCACGCCGACCCGTCGTCGCCCATGAAGTCGTAGCTGAAGATCGTGACGCCATGAATCTTGCCGTTGAGCGGGTCGAACAGCCCTGTCTGGGCGGCGCTGCCACTGACATCGGTCGGGACTGGGTCGACCGGCACCGGGTCGGTGGGCACCGGCGCGGGGGCGGTCGGCGCGGGCCCGGCGGTGCGGGACGGTTGCGGCACGGGGAACGTGGGGATCAGCAACGTGGGGGTCGGGGTGGGCGGCACGGTCGGTGGCGCCGCCGGGCGCGACGCCTGGTGTGTGGTCGGCGCCGACACAGCGGCCCGTGCAGCCGGGGCAGCGCTCACCGCGTACGCGAGAGCGGCGCCCACCCCGAGGGCAGCGGCGATCAGCGCGGTCAGCAGGTGTACCCACCGGGGGACGACCGGGGTCACGGGCGGTCACCCGACTCCGCCGACCCAGGTGGCGGTGCGACACCTGCCAGGGCGGGCGCCGACGGGCGGCGCCGCGTCGGCCTGGCCCCAGCCGGCGCGGGCGAGGCTGGAACTGGGACAGCTACCGGGTGCGGGGCGCCGGTTGGGGGGGACGCTCGGCGGCGGGCCGGCGGGCTCGTGTCGTCAACGGCGGGGGCGCCCGGGGCGGCGCGAGCCGGCTCCAGGGGACTGGTCGGGGACGGGTGGCCTTGTTCGGGGGCCGTTCCGGGCGAGGTGTCCCCGCTGTAGGCCACGGTGGTGTTGGCGGCGTCCCCGAGCCGGGCACGGAGGTGCGGGAGAATCTTGACCGGGCCGATCCGGCCGCGGGTGTCGCGGAGCAGTGCTTCCCCGGCTCGCTGGGCGCGGTCCTCGGGGTCGTTGGTGACAGGGGAGAAGTCGCCGACGATCTCGATCAGGTCGTCGTTGTCCGGGTCGGCGCCAATGAACCGCAGCGCGGCCTGGGCCAGTTCCCGGTTGCGGGTGCGCATGACGATCCGGGTGCCGAGCAGACCGGCGGCGACCGGGGGAAAGGCTCCGGCGTTCTGCGCGGCCAGCCAGGGTGAGGTGCCGTGCTTGCGGCCGTCACGGACCAGCTCCACGAGCAGTGCTTCCCCTTCGGGGCTGGTCGCGAGGTACCAGCACTCGTCGAGGGCGACGAACGCGAATCGGGCGCTGCTGAAGGCCCGCTCCTTGATGATCGCGGCGATGAGGAACAACGCCGCTCGACCGAAGAGCTTGGTGAACTCGATCCGCCGGGCCCGGTATTCACTCTCGAGTTCCTGCTGTGTGGGCAGGACGAGGTCGGCAGCGCAGAACACGACGTTGTCGGCGTTGCGCAGGTCCAGCACCGGTAGGGCGGGATCGAACACCACCCGGGCGATGTCCTTCCGCGCGGCCATCCGCAGCTTTCCGGCGGCCGATCGTGCGTCGGGATGGCCTGCGGGGCCCGCGCCGCGCCGGTCGAGTTCATCGACGACCGCAGCCATCGTCGGGTTCGGGGCGGACGCGACTGCATGCACGGCCTCGCTGACCGCGACGCCCTCGGGTTCCATCGGCGGGACCGCGAGCAGCAGGGTCAGGAAGGTCTCGGCCAGCCGCACGCCGTGCGGGCCGGGCATCACCCGCAGGGGGTCCAGGCTGACTCCGCCGGTGTCGTCGACGTCGATGATCTCGGTCCGACCGGAGCAGGCACGGGCGAACCGCACCCACTCCCGGCTCTCCGTGCGGTCGATGACCAGGTTCAGTCCGCGCCGGTCCGCGTTGTCCCCCATCAGCTTCTTGCCGCTGTAGGACTTCCCGGAGCCGAGCTCGCCGACGACTCCGACAGCACCGGATGCGTCGGCGGTCGGCCCCCAGGACGGGTCGACGAGCACGAACTCGTTCAGCGAGGTCCGGGCGCGGACTGCGAACAACCCACCCTGGGGGTCCCCGACCTGGTGGGACACCCAGGGCATCCACATCGCGAACGGGCGGGCGCCCAGGTACTGCCGGTACTCACCGAGCACTGCCGGGTCCGGCCGGTCCGGGAGCATCGCTCGCCACAGCTGGTCCTGCCCACCACCCGGGCGGACGAACAGCCAGTCCTCGCCGGCGAAGAACGCGCGCACGTCGTCGGCCCGCTGCTCGCAGGTGGGCTCGTCCGGGCCCCACACGCACAGCACGACTGCTGGTTGGACCTCGACGGCGCTGGACCCGGACAGTTCGACGCCGTAGTCGCGCAGGTCCCCGCGGGCGACCGCGATGGCGCCCTGCTGGGCTTCGTCGACAGCCTCGTCGCCTTCCGGCTCGAGCTGGTCGCTCTGGTCGCGAAGCTCGTTGAGCTTGCGGGTCACCTTCACCTTGGCGGTCTTGCCCGGGACGGTGCGGATGTTGCAGGCCACGTCGACGGGGAAGGCGAACCACTCGTCCATCCGGGCGAGCAGCTCACTGCCCGGCCACGGGAAGCCCGGTGGGGCTTCGGCGAGCACGAGCAGGGCCTGCCAGGACCGGGCGCCTTCCGGATCGGCGACCTCCAGCCACCGCCGCTGCGACGGTGGCCGCCGCCGGGCCGGCCCGGATCCGCCGTCGAACAGCTGCGCCACGCCCAGGTGCCCCATCCGCGGGGCCGGCCCGACCCGGGCGGGCACGGGCCGGTCCGGCGCGGCGGCCAGGACCGGGTCCCCGGCGCCGCGGTGCACCGCGTGCTCGAAGACCCACACGATCTCGGCGGCGGTGGCTGGGCGGAGCACAACCTGTCCGGCGGTGGGCTTGACCAGCTTCGCCGCGCGGTCCCGGGCCGCGGCGATGTCCCCGGCGGGAACCGGGGCCGGGGCGGTCCCGAACAGCCTGTCCACTGCGCCGGACACCTCGTGGAGCAGGTTCCGTGCGCTGGCGCGCGGGTTCAGCGGCACGCACAGCCACTCGGTTCGCTGCTGCGGCGGCGCGGCGTCAAGCAGTTCCAGGGTGTTCTCCGCGGCCTCCGCCCACGCCGGGCACCGCTCCAGGTCCACCCCGGCCACGACCGCGCGGACCACGTCGGCCGGGTCCGTGGCCGCGACCAGCGACAGCGTGAGGACCTGTTCCGGGAGGGTCTTCACCGCGGCCGTACGGGCATCGAGCAGTTCCCGGCGCCGCTTAACCGGCGCGTGGAGGTAGGAGTCCGGTTCGATCCGGTACACCGCCCAGCAGAACCCGGACCGGGTCCACAGCAGGTTCTCGTGCAGGCCGCGGATCATCGGATCTCCCACTCAGGCGGTACGGACAGAACAGGACGGGTATCCGCCCGCAAGGCGGGTCACCGGCTACGCGGAGAGCAGCGCTCGCATCGATTCGACGGAGGACAGCGGAACCGGTAGGCCAGCGGAACCCGGCCCGGGGGCGACTTCCGATGCCGCCGCCACCGGTGGGCGGGGCTGGAGGGCCGTTCGGGGCCGCACTGCCGCCACTGGCAGAACGGACACCGTCCCGGGAACGGGGGCGGTGGCCGGGGCCGGAACCTGGACCTCGACCGCGGCGGGCACGGTTCCCGCCGGGATCAGCCAGTACTGACCGCCCACCCGGGACGACCCGCTGAACCGGGCCCGCGGCCCGGTGGGCCGCCCCGTGGCCGGACCGGTGAGCAGGGCCACCTGGCCGACAAGCCACCGCCACGGCACGCGCCCCGCGATCCGGGTGCGCCGCAGCGGCAGCGACCCGGCGACCGGGACCATCACACACACCAGCAGGCTCACCGGGCCGCCGAGCCCGTCGGCGAGCAGAGGGCGCAGCTGCCAACAGACCGCGAACAGGGCGGCCAGCGCGACCAGCTGCGGCAGCGGCCAGGGGGCGCCGACCATGTTCAGCACCCGCCAGCCCTGGTTGCCGATCATCAGTGGCCACCGGCGGGCCTGGGTGTGGCAGCGGCCGGTTTCGGCGTAGCTGGCCGACTCCCCCGCCATCAACCGGCCCTGCCCTCCGCCACGACCCCGCCGACGGGGCTCGGGGCGGGCGAGCGCCGGCTCACGGGGATCTGCCCGGGACCGGCCGACCGGGCCAGCCCGTCGGCGCGGGCGGGGACGACGAGAACTGCGCTGCCCTTCAGCTCGTCACCGACGTGCTTCTCACCCCAGGTGATGTTGTTCACGGCCCAGATCACCAGCGACGCGGTGATGACCGCACCGACAGCGGCTCCGATGCTCCGCCGCTTCAGGTACTCCACGATGATCACGAACAGGGCACCTGCGACGACGAGGATCTTCAGGAACGCCACGAACTGGGCGACCTTCGCGGTGCCGAGCTGGAGGAATCCCTCTGCCGGGATCGACCCGACGGCATGGGCGTTCAGGGCGGGCGCTACCGCGGCGAACTGGGCGAGGTCGGGCACGGTTCCTCCTGTGGTGACTGGTCAGAGCAGTGCTCTGCTGGTGGGATCGGACGGTCGGAACTGGCGGAGAGAGGCCAGCGGCGGACACCCGGTCATCCCGGGTCCGATGGGGCCGAGGGCTGCGGGGTCGGCAGCGGCTCACCGGTGGCCAGCGCGGGTGCGGGATCCAGTGATCGGACCTCCCAGCGGCCTGCCCGCGCGGACAGCACCAGCCCGTAGCTGGCCGGGTTGCCCCGGCCGCTGCGCTCGACGGTGGCGACGGTGGCGACCACGCTGACCGCCACTGCCGCGGCGGGGACCGGTCCGGCGGCGGTCGCCGCCGCTGAGTCGTCACCGCTGAGAGAGGTCAGCTGCAGTGAGACCACCCCGGACCCGGTGACCGGCGACAGCTGGGTGCCCGGGCTGACCAACCGGGACACGTCCTGCCCGGTCAGGTAGGCCAACAGGAACGCGGTGACGGTGTCAGCGACCGGGTTCCCCGAAGCGGGCAACGGCTGCCCGGCCGCCAGGTCCGGCTGCGCAAGCCCGGCCGGAGCGGTGACCTGGTGGGGCAGGGTCGTCGCCGTGTAGGCGGCCGGTGACCCGACCGGGTCAGGGCCGCCTGCGGCGGCCGGGCCGCGGGCGAGCACGGACGTGGCGAACCAGCGCAGCACCGGCGGCTGCCACCGGCCGTCGACCAGGTCGCTGACCTCTGCTGCGACCATCACTGCCCAGTACCCGGGCGCTGCCTGTTCCACCCGCGACGGCTGGACCCATGACACCCGGTGCGCTCCGGCCGGCGCAGCGAGCTGCGTGGGCGGTCCCCACACGCTGAGGTCGGTCGATGCGGCGCCCCCGGCTGCGATGCCAGCGCCCAGCCAGGTCTGGACGTATGCGGAGGCGAAGGCTCCCGGCCCGGCGGCGGTGTCCGACGGCGGTGGCCCAGCGGCCGGCGTCGTCGTCGTCGAGCGCGCCGAGAACAGGGCGGCGCCGCCCAGCAGCGGCCCGGCCACCAGCAGGATCACTGCGGCCGCGCGGGCCGCGCGCTGCGCCGCCAAGTAGGTGCCGGGCAGCGACCGCGTGTCCGGGTCAGCCCCGTCCGGAGCGGATGACTCGCCATCCCCGATGCCGTCGCCCGGATACCCCGTTTCCCGACCGGGCGAGCGGTGGCCAGCGGACGTCGACCCGGCAGTGCTGCCCGGAGTCCACCGGCGCCCGCCCCACCGGCCGATGCCGGCCGGGTCGGTTTCGTCGTCCGCGTTGCGCCCGGCGCGGCCGGACAGTGCCAGCTGCACCACCGTCTGTTGCCCCTCCCGACCGTAAGGAGCCCGATGCGTCCTCGCCACGGACTAGTGCGGCCTCGACCGGTGACCGTGACAGCCCGCCGGACACCGGGTTCGCGAGTAGCGGTTCCCTGCGCGGGTAAGCGTTCTGTCCAAGGCGACGGGCATCCTGCGCGGGTGGTCACCTCTGCTGCCGGCCCTGTCCTGGCTGCGCTGACCGCGGCCGGCGCAGCCGGCCTTCTGTGCCGGTGGGCTGCAGCAGATTGGGATCGACCAGAGCTCGCGCAGCTCCGGGCCGGACCGTTCCGCTGGGTCGGGCCTGTGACCGCGGCCCTGATCGCGGGCCTGCTGGCACTACCCGATCGCGACCTGACCGCGGCACTCGTGGTCGGCGTACTCAGCGGTTCCGGAGCGGTGCTCACCATCACCGACCTGCGGTGGCACCTGCTCCCGGACCGGGTGACCGGGCCGTGCGCGGCGGCGGTCCTGCTCCTAGCCGCCGTACACGCCGCGGCCACCGGCTCAGCCCGGCCGCTGGCTGCTGCCGCTGTGCAGGGCGGCACCGCGGCAGGTGTGCTGCTCGCGGTCTTCGTCGCTGTCGACATCGTGCTTGCCCGTTCCGGCGGTCCGGGGTTGGGAGACGTGAAGCTCGCCGGGCTGCTCGGTGGCGCCCTCGGCGCGTTCACCGGCGGACCTGGGCAGCCGGTGGGCCTACCCGTTCAGGGGTTGCAGCTCCTGCTGCTCGGGGAGGTCTTCACCGTCCTGGTTGGGCTCGTCCAGCGGGCTCGTCTCCGCGTCTGGGGCTCAGTGGCTGCCGGCCCGGGTTTCCTGCTCGCGGCCGTTGTCATCGGCACCGCGACCCGATAGGAACGCCCGGCTCCTGTTCACGCCGATCCGGGCTCAACCCCCACTCGGCAGGGCGGGCATCGTCCCCGCTCGTCGAAACCTGCTCCGGGAACCCGGGCTGCGCGGAGCGTCAGCCCTGGCCGTCAGAGTTGCCGGTGTCCTCACGGTGGGCGGCTGTGGTACCCGGGGGCGACCCGGTACCCGGGGGCGACCCGGTACCCGGGGGCGACCCGGTACCCGGGGGCGACCCGGTACCCGGGGGCGTGCCCGTGCCGTCATCGGGGCGGGTGTGGGGGCGCGGTCCCGGTCGGCGGCGGTGCTCGAGCGCGGCTTCGACGGTTTCCTGCCGCCACAGCGGGGTCCGGCCGGCGTAGGCGTCTGGGGCTGGCAGCCGCCCGGTGCGGAATGCGTCGGTGACGTAGTGGGCCGAGACCCCCCAGATTCGTGCCACTCCGGCACGGTCCAACCACCCGGCTGGGAGGTCGCGGGCCGGCTCGGACACGGCACGGACGCTACGACGCAGCACCCACCGGCCCAGTGCGAGCATCGCTGCGGCCGTCGGCTGTCCGCATCCGCCGGAGCCGCCGGGGGCGCGGATCGACGCAGGGCCGCGGTAGTCGGCGGTCACGTCGCGGCCGTGGTCACGCGGCGGCGCGCCGCACCCGCCGGGTCACGGTGTGGACCTGCAGGCGCAGTCGTGCGCTGATCTCCAGATCAGACAGGCCGAGCGCCCTCAACTCCAGGACCTCAGTGGCAGCGAGTCCCCGCCGCGGCGGTCGCGGCGGGGGGATGGTTGCGGCCGGGTCGTCCAGGTCCTCGTCGTCCCACGCCAGCGGCGGCGCCCACCGGTGGCGCGCGGCCGATGCCGCGACCCGGGCAGTCCCGGGACCGGCCGGTGCCGGGGTCATCGACAACCGGTCGTACGCACGGGCCACCAACAGCGCGGACCCCGCGGCCACCACCGGTGCACGCCGCACCGATGCCCAGTCCAACCCTGCGCGGGCGGCCAACAGGGCCGGGTCCCAGCCGAGCGCGGCCAGCGCCTGCAGCCGGCGAACCGTTCCGGTGGCCGGGACCTCCCAGGCGTCCGTCGCTTTCCGCCCGACCGCGGCGACAGCGACCGCGAGTCGCACCCGGACCCGCGCATCGACCGCCACTGGCCCGGTGAGGACCCGGAGCATGGCGGTGTCGACGCCGCTGTGGTCCGCGACGTCGTCGAGTGACCACCCGGACCGCAGGAGGGCATCGAGCCGGGCACGGACCGGGCCCGCCGGGACGTAGCCGGTCGGCCGGGGGCCCGGGGTCCCGGACGTGGAACTGGCGCAGCCCCTGGTGTCGGTGCGCGGCCGGGATCCCATCAGGGCAGATGTCATTGGAACTCCAGGTCCCTCGATCTATTATCCGTACTGAGTCCTGATAGTTGTCCCTGGTTGTACCGACGTCAACCCGTCGTCACGAACCGGCCTGCCTGGCGCCCGCTCTGTCACCGATCCGGTTGCAGCGCCGGCGCCCCACCCGAAGGGAGAACTCGTGACCGCCGGTCCCACCGACCTGACGCAACCCGCCACCGCGACCGGGGGTCCCCGGTCACCGCTGGTGGCCCCGGCACGCACAGCCGACGCGGCCACACGCTCGCGCGCCGCCGGGCGGGTCGGCTGATGACCGACCTGATCGATGACCTGCTCGAGGAACCAGCTGTGCTCTGGATGATCGGCGTCGGCCTCGCCGTGTGGGCGTTCCTGCATCCGGCTTTGGTCGAACGGTGGGCCCGCGCCCACCTGCTCCCCCCGGTCCGCGGCCCGCTCCTCCACGCCCGCGCCCTCGTCCAGGTCGGGGACGTGGCACCGACCACCGCGGGCCTGGCGCTCTGCGCGGCCGGCGCGCTCATGGTCGGGCTCGGCCTGCTGCTGGTTGCTCTGCTGCAGCGCCGACTGCGCGACCAGTTCCCCATCGGGTGACGGGCCGCTCACCAGTCCGGGGCGGACCGCGGCCGCGAACCGCAGCGGCGCGTCACAGCGGATCGCGATCCGCCGCGGTGCGACTGGAGGATGCGGGTCAACGACAGGAGGTGACGGGTGCGCACGCTTCCCGTTCAGCACCACGGCGGAGCTCCCGTCGGTCAGTAGGCTCGGCTCCCGCTCAACGGGGTGGCCGTGCTGCGGGTCGCCGCACTCCTTGCGGCCGGCTCGCTGGCCGCCGGGTGCGGATCCGCGCACAACCCGTTCACCGCTCAACCAACCGCGACCGCGACCGTCACTGTCACCCCCACGCCGACCGCGGACCCGGTCGTCACGCTGTCCCCCATCCGACCGACCGTTCCCAGCAGCTCCCAGCAGATCGACGCCAGCGACCTGGCCAGGCAGATCCTCGACATCAGTCCACCGCGCGGGTACCAGTGGAACGCCGAAAACACCCAGGACCTACGCGCCGACATCGACCAGCTGGTCACCCTGTTCGACGGCACCACCAGGGCTGACGAGGTCGGCCAGCTGTACGCGTTCTTCGGCGCCGCCCTCGATGAACGCACTGCCGGAACCGACAGCCGCCGCTGGTGGGTCACCGTGGCCAGCCTCATCACCAACGGCGACCAGGCCAGGTCCTTCGAGGACCCCCTCCCCGGCTACCTCGACCCCAACGACCACGGAGCCGGAGCCCCCGAGACACCCGAACCGACCGCTGCGGAGACCACCACCCGCACCGTGGCCACCGCCACCGCCGATCCGGACGCCTCCGTCCCGCCCTCGGTGCCCCCGACCGCCGCACCGGTCGGCACCGACAACCCCGACGACTTCGAGGAGGACTTCTTCGACGGCGCCTACCAGGTCCCAGTCGAACTGGCGCCGGGACTGTTCGAGGTCACCACCGCAGACGACGGCATCCCCTGCCGTCTCTACGTGTACAACTCCCACCACACCGGGCGGGCCTACACCGCCACCTCCACACAACGCGTGCGCGTCAAGACGACCGACACCGAGGTGATCGCGGCCGGCTGCATCTTCAGCCGCGTCGCCCGCTGACCAGCCGCGTCTCCAGCCCAGAGATGTCACCAGGCTCGGGAAGTGGATCGCCCCCTTCTCGGCCTGCGCGCTCCGCGCGGTCGACACCCGGTTGTGCGCCCAGGGCACACGAAAGGACCAGGTGACACGTGTGGGTACGGCTCTGATCCTGATCGGCTTCCTCGCGCTGCTCTCGACGCTTGTCGTCGCGGTGACAGCAGTGATCCGAAAGGTCCGGCGGCGACCACGACGGCACCGAATGCGAACACCGCTGACAGCAGGGGTCAGCGCCGGTCCCGGGCTGCGGCAGGTCCCCGTGTGAGGCGTGCGGATGGGGCGGTGCGCGCCGGTCCCACGGACCGCTCGGTCAGCTCGCGGCTGCTCGGCGGTCCAGGTCGGTGACCTCGTTGATCAGCGCGACGGTGTCCGGGGACAGGTCCTGGTGCAGCACGAGTTGGGCGCGGTCGATGGCGCGGCGTAGACCGGCGGGGTCGCGGGCGACGGCGCGAGCGCGGATGAGGTCCTGCCAGAGGATCTCGGCGGTGGGGTCTGCGGCCATGCCCTGTTCCACGGCGTGGAGGGCGACGCCAGGGTTGCCCGCGACGAGGCTGCGTTCTGCCAGCGTGTGGGCGGTGTCGACGACCGCGGCGGTGACCTCCAGCTGGAGGTCGTCGACCCACAGGTGGTTGGTGTGGCTGATGTTGCCCAGCGGGCGGCCCCGGACCAGGGACAGGGCGCGGATGAACGCGTCGTCGTCGTGGCCGCTGGTGCCGCGAGCGCTGAGCGCCTGGAACTGGGCCCAGTCGGTGGTGACGCCGTCGGTGAACCGGTAGCCGGCGGTGGCGGTGACCCGGGGCAGCCAGGGCTGGCCGTCAGGGGTGGTACCGAACCAGCGGCGCAGTTTGGAGGTGGCGGTGTTGCGGGCGACGGTCTTGTCCACGGCGACCCGGGGCCAGAGCGCGTCGGTGACCTGGGTGGAACTGGTTCCGGGGTGCAACGCGATCCAGGTGGCCAGGAGCAACAGGAAGGTGCCGTCACCCTGCTCGAGGGTGCCGGTGGCGCCGACGACGTCGAGGTCGCCGAGCAGGGTGACGTGAGGTGCGTCAGCGAGCGCGTCGAGGGTCGCGTCCAGAGAACGCCGGCGCGGCTGGCGGCGGACTGTACCGGTGGGAGCCGCTGCGGCCGGGATCGGCGCCGCAGACGCGACCGTAGACGGGGAGGGATCGCGGGCCGGCGCAGCGGGGCCGGGGTCGCGGGCCGGGCGGGTCAGGCTGTCGGCCGCTGGGCGGGTGCGATGCGCGCCGGGTGCGGCAGCGGTCGGTGTCCCCGGTCCGCTGGGCTCTTCCTGGATGACGGAACTGTCGACGGCGACGGGACTTGGGTCGCAGTCGGAGTCGCTGGCGGCTGGGGTGTTGGCCAGCGCGGCCCGGTCGGCGGCGAAGTCGACGTCCGCCTCCTCGAGCGGCCCGGCCGGGGTCCTGTCCGGGGTGCTGGTGACGTCGACGGTGTGGGCGGTGGCGGCGGCGACGTCGTCCGGGGCGTCGGCACTGCCGGGGTGCAGGGCGAGCTCGGCGATCTGCACCAGCTGGGTGCGTTCGTGGGTTGAGAGGTGCTGCAGGCGAAGGTCGCAGCCCATGGCGGTGAGCCGGGTGACCCGGTTCGGGGTGACCGCGAGGGCCCAGTCGGGGTCGGTCCAGTCATCGTCGGGTCCGGTGGTGGTGACAGCTGCAACGGCCACGCTGGGACGGCGGTTGAGCAGGTCGGCGAGCCGGTCCAGTTCTTCGGGGCTCGGCGGGGTCACGCAAAGGACGATCTGCGGGGCGAGCAGGTCGGTGGCACCGTCTCGGGTCCGGGCGGCGGGCAGGCCGTCGGTGTTGGCGTCGGCCAGGGCGGCGGTGTCCCCGTCGGCGGATGCCTCGAGCAGCGGAAGCGCGTCCGCGAGTGAAGCGTGGTGGTGGAACCGGTCCTGCAGGGTCAGGGGGGCAAGGTCCGCGCCCCAGCCGATGGCGTGGACTACGAGGTGGTCGGCGAGCCGGCTGGTGCCGAGCTCGACGGCCATCGCGGCGAGGACCCCTTCGGCGGTGGCGGCGGCCCGGTCATCGGCCGGGTCCACGGTCAGGGTGAGCGCACGGGCGGCTTCCAGGTTGAGCAGCAGCAGTGATGCGCCGTCAACGGTCGGCCCCAGGGTCAGCAGTGCGGGGTAAGGAGCAGCTCGGACCGGTTCGTCCGGACCGGACGGAGCACCGGGATCCGCCGGACCGGACGGGCCGACAGGGTCCGCGCCGCCGGGGCTGGCCGCCTCGGAGACCGCGGCGTCAGAGCCGGGGTCCGGTGGAGTCGCGACGCGGTCCACGCGCCAGTTACCAAGTGCGTCCACGGTGACCCAGTCGGGGCGGAAGGTCTGCGGCTCGGAGAGCACCAAGGTCGCGCCCGCGGTGTCCAGACGGACCCCCAGCAGCGCGGGGATCGGGCGGCGGCGGGCGGCGGCGTGCGCGGCGATGCACCGTAGGACGGTGTCGAGGAACGCGACCGTCGACGGCTGCTCCACGGCGAGCGCCTCGAGCTCGGCGTCCCGGTCCTCCGGGTTGGGCAAGGGGATGCGCTGGCCGGGGCGGCGACGGCGCATCTGGCGTCGGCGGCGGACACCGAGCAACGCAAGGACCCCAGCCGCGGCGAAGCACCCCAGCCCACCGAGGGTCAGCGCGCCGAGCCCCCGCGGATCCGATCCGTCGACAGCCGCCATGGCGTCGGCTGCTGGGGTCGGCGCCGGCTGGGACGCCTGCGCCGTGGCGGTGGAACCGGGAACGACCGGCGCGGACGCGGTCGCAGCGGTGTCGGGCACCTGAGCAGTCGGCGCGGTCGGGGAGACGGGAACGACGGCCGGCTGTGTGGGGGCAGCGCTCGGGGGCCGGGTCGCCAGTGGCCTGCCGGGCTGCTCGGCTGGCGGGGGCGGCGGCGGCGCTACCGGCGGGGCTGCCGGCGAAGCGGCGGCGTGCGGAAGCCGGAGCTGCCAGCCGGGTCGGAGCAGATCGGGGTCCGCGATTCGGTGGCTGTTCAGGTGGTAGATCTCCGGCCATCGGCTCTCGTCGCCGAGCTCGCGGTGCGCAATCTCGCGGAGCGTCTCGCCGGACTGGACGGTCGCCCACCCCGCTGGGGCCGGGGGTGTGGTGCGGACGGGCGGGATGGTTAGGGTCGCGCCGACCGGGATCGTGGACGGGTCGGTGAGGGTGTCGCGGTTGGCCTGCCAGATCCGCGTCCAGTCCTGCCCCTGACCGAGGTGGTCCTCGGCCAGGGACCACAGGCTGTCCCCAGCCTGAACGTGGACCCGGGTCTCGGTCGCCGCGTCCGGAAGACCGGCGGTTGTGGGGACGGCAGCGGTTGCCCGGACCGCGGTGAAGGCGACGACCGTCCGGGACTGGGAGGCGACGGGGCCGGGGAACGTGGGGACGGAGAGGCTGGGGCCGCTACTGCCGGCCGCGATGGCTGGGCCTGCAGCTGCGGCGATCATCACGGCAGCGAGGACGGCAGCGACCAGGCCGTGGACGAGGCTCTGCGACACCCGCAGCGACGGCAGCGTGAGCTCGGGTGGCTGCACACGTCGGACTTGGTAGGCGAACTCGACGAGCGTTGCGTAGGCCAGGTGCAGCCATGCGATGGCGCCGATCAGCAGCAGAACCGGGCCGAGCAGCGGATTGTCCGTAGACGCTGTGAACAGCTCCTGGTGCAGCTGTGCCCAGGACTGCGGCCACCCGGTGCCCGCCGCGATGAGCGCGATGACCGCTGGCAACCCGGCGAGCAGCGCTGCCAGCGCGACAGCGGACGCCGCGGCACGCAGCAGGCGCCGGAGCCCGGTCACCGGCTCACCCCGGCCGAGTGGGTGGCGCTGCCGGCCGGGCGGGTGCCTGGAGACGCGCCGGTGGCGGTCACGGGCGGACCTGGCGGAGGTCGACGGTCTGGCTCGCGCGGACAGGGAGGGAGCCCACGCCGACCGCGGACAGCAGCACCGTCCTCGACGTCGTGGTGATCGTGACGGTCAGCTTCGTGCCGGAGACGTCCACCGTGTACGGGGTGCCGGGGGGCATGAACGCGCGAACGGCGGCCCGGGCGCGCGCCGGGTCCACCGATCCAGCCGACCCGGTCACGGAGCTGTCGCTGACGGCCTGGGCGCCGGCACGGGCCGCTTCCCGGGCCAGCCCATCAGTAGCGGTGGTCGCGCGGACCTTCTCCCCGCCGTCGACCATGACCGCGATCGCGAGCAGCAGGGTTGGCGCCAGGATCGCCACCATGACCGAGCTGGAGCCCCGCTCACGGTCACCGCGCAGGCGGCGGGTCAGCGCGTTCACCCGGACACCCCCACCGCCTGGAGCTCCCCGACCCGGACGTGCCGGACCGGACTGGTCAGGTCCAGCGGGATCTGACCGGTCGCTCCCCCGCCGGTCCAGGTGACGACCCAGTGCACGGTCACGGTCACCGGGTACCCGGCGTGGGAGCTGACCCTGAGGTACCGGACACCGCAGTCCGGACTCATCACTACCCCGTCACCGACGTGGAACACCGTGCCCGCGGTCGCGCAGCGATGGGTCACTCCCCCACCCAGGTGCCAGTCGTAGGAGGTCGGGGCGGCGGTCGCGGTGACCGTCGTCCCACCCAGGCTCGCGGTCACCGTCAGCGGACCCGTGGTTCGGGGGGACCGGGCGACCGCCATCCACACCGGCAAGCCCACCGCGCCCATCGACGCCGGGTTCGCCTCGACCGGGCGCGGCGCGAACGTGTCCGTGAACTCGGGGGGCGCGAGCTGCATGCTTTTGACGATCATCTGCGCGACCACGGCCGGGTCCGGTCGCGGCGGAGCCACCGGCGGCGCCCCGTTCCGGACCCACACCGTCCTGGCGGCTCCACCGCCGGGCGGGGTACACAGATACGCCGTCGAGTCCGGCGGCGCATTCAGGTACGTCGGCGGCGGGTCCTCGACGTGCATGTAGCACTGGTTGGTATTCGACCAGCTTCCGCTTGCTCCCGAGCAGGGCACCTCCTGCTTCGCGAACGCACACCGTGGGGGCTTCGCCGGCTTGCCCGGCTTCCCAGGCGGTGGGCTCGGGGTCGTCCCGGGGCCGCCCGGCTTACTGATGACCGTCTGGCACCTCTTCGTTTGCGTGTCGCAGCACACCTTCACTGGGCCACGCACCGTGCAGACCACGTCCGCGTGCGCGGTCGGCACGCTCACGGCAAGGCCGGCGACCACGAGGGCCAGCAGAACCCCGAGCCGTGCAATCAGGCGCACGTCGGCTCGTTCTTCTTCGGCTGCTCGGAGTCCAGCAGTAGCCAGTTCCCCTTGTACAGCTGCGAGGAAATGACGAAGCCCTTTTCCAGCCCGGGGAACGGGTAAGAGACAACCTTGCCGGCCTTGTCGACGGTGTCAGGCTCAGCTGTCGCGCAGACGAGCATCCGTACGGTCGAGGCCGTTGCTGTGATCGGAAGAAACCGGTAGACGGCGCTGTGGCCCGGCTTCAGCCGCCGGCCCGCGTTGAACTCCGCCTCGATTGAGCCCAACACGGGCGCGGCGACCACGGTGGCGGCGTGCTCGTAGACCTCGTTGGACACCGAAGGGGTGGGTCCAACTCGACTGGCCTTCTCGATAGCGGAGAAGTACGCGTCGTAGCTGATGAGGGCTCCACGGAGAGCGGTCTGCTGGCCGGCCGGGAGCTTGAGGTAGGCGGGGGGCGCCGGTGGGAGCCCGGGCGCGAGAGGTGCACCGGTGCCGGGTGGGGCGTTCCCTGTTGGGCTGGCCTTCCCGGTCGGGGTGGCCTTCGCAGTCGGCGCGCGCGTGGGGGTCCCGGTCAGTACGGGCAGCGGTGTCTGGGTGGCGGTCGCGGAGCTCGTTGCGAGGGTCCCGGGCGCGGCCGCGCTGTTGCCGACGCACCCCGCCGCGGCCAGCCCGACCAGGGCGAGGGCGGACGCGGCGGCGGCGGGCCGGGTGTGGGTGCGGCGGGCGGTCATCGTCATCGCTCCCGGTGGGTGTCGAGGGGGCTGCGCGCGGTCGCGGAGAAGGTCTTGGTGCCGTGTATGCCGGGGACGAGACCCGATGTGCTGATCGTGCAGGTGACGGTGGCGGGGACCTTCGCGTCGATGCCGGGTTGGGTGGCGTAGCCACTGGTGTCCAGGGTGACGGTGGTGGTCAAGCAGTTCGTGCGGGACCCGGCGAGCGCCTGCTGGGCGGCGGTGCGCGCGCTGGAGCGGGCGGTGGCGGGGCTGCGTTCGATGGAGGCAGTTCGGGCGGCGGCCTGGGCGGCGTCCTCGAGGTTGATCCGGACGCTGGTGTACCGGCCGCCGAGGAGCACAGCGCCGAGGACACCGGCGATCAGCCCGGCCGAGACGATCGCCACGGTGAGGCTCTCCGATCCCGCCTCGGCCGACTGTGGGGGGCACACCCGGCCGGCCACGAGCCGCGGGCGGAAGCCCCGTCGGTTCGGCGTATGGATGTGGGCGGTCATGGCCGTGTCGTCCGTTCGACCGCAGCGATCCCGACCTTGCGGACCCCGAGGTGGAGTCCGGGCACGAGGCTCAGCGTCGACCCGGTGACGGTGACGGTCGCAGTGGTCCCGGATCGGGAGGAGTTCACCGTCGAGCTGGTGAGGAAACCGAGGTCAGCCAGGACCGCGGCGGCCTTGCTGCGCCCCGCGGAGCTGCTCTGTTCGGCGGCGGCGAATGCGCCGGCGTCGGCAGCCGCGGCGGCGCTGTGCTGGGCCATGAACCACAGCACCACCTCAAGGATCAGCAGGACGACGATCAGCAGTGACGAGATCACGATCGCGGTCTCCACAGCACTGGATCCGCGTTCGCCATTCATCGACCGGGGAACTGGGTGCGGAGGGCGCGCCGCGGATCGCTGGGACCGAGAGATCCCAGCGTGGGGCGCGCGCACCGCCACCACGTCAGGGCGCCAGGCCCTTGATCCGGGTGATCCACTTGTTGGCGGTGCCGGTGAGCACGGTCGCGACGGCGATCGCGAGAAGAGCCATCGCCAGGACGGTGATCACGACCTGGATGGTGTGGTCACCGGCCTCGGCGCGGACAGCGACGCGCTGGCGGAACCGGTCCCGCAGTGCGTACAGCGCGACGACGACCGCGGCCTGCAGGGCCTGTGCGCGGTGCTGGACGCGCACCCGGAGTGCGGCAGGGTCCGTCCGCGCCAGCGCGGGGACCGGCGGGGCCGCGATCGGGCCTGAGGTGTCGGGCATGGCTGCTCCTCGGGAGGTAGACGGAAAGCGACGATGGTGGGACATACGGTGACTGGTTGCCCGGCGTGGGCGGTGTTCGAGCGTGTGCGGTGTTCCGGCGGTCTTTCGATACCACGTTCCGTGAACGGGGGGCAACCGTGATGAAATCGGTCCTTGAGGGCTCCTCTTTTGTCCAACACCCGCCGTGACCAGATAGCTGGTTGGACAGCTGTTTCGCTAACTCCCCGTAAGCACGTGACCGGGGCGCTATTGATCATGGTCAACGTCGTGGACCGATCCCCCTGGCTCCGCAACGCACCGACCACCGACGGGTATCGGGTCCCCCACCTGGCGGCTGTGCGGGTGGACCCAACGAGCTCACGTCGCGTTGCACGTCCCAGCCAGCCTGGCCGACGGGTCGCTGGTGCCGCGGTCCTCGCCGAGCAGCTCCGGCAGGACCGGGCCGCCTCATCTGACGCCCGCTGACCCGTCCGCGAGTCGACGTCGCAGCGCCGAATCTTCACGGTGGTCCGCGTTGCCGCTGAGCTCATGTGGGTGCTTAGAGGCTGGTGAGCTGGTGGAGAGCGGGGTATCCGAACAGCACCACGAAGATCATCCCGAGGAGGCTGTAGGGGATGGCCATGCGGCTGGTGGCTTTGCTGGCTTCGATCTGCAGCCGGGCGAGTCCCGTTTCGCGGGCGGCCTCGACGCGGACCCGCAGGGCGGTGAGGATCGCGGTGCCGCGCAGTTCGCTGTTGCGCAGGATGTTCGCGAGCTCGAGCAGGGGTTCGCTGTCGACCTGGCGGGCGAGGGCGCGCAGCGCGTCGTGGGGCTGCCGGGTGGCGAGCCTGGCCTTCTCCAGGGCGTCGCGGATCCGGAGGAAGGTCCAGGTGTTCCCGGCGTAGGCGCCCTGTTCGATGGCTTCGTTGATCCCGGCGGTGGACGCGCGCTGGATGAGGAGAAGCTCGTTGTAGACGATGATGTCGTCGTTGAATTCCCGCCGCATGGCGCCAGCGACCGCGCGGACCTGTAGGGCGGGGACGAACCAGAGGACCGCCGCGGCGGCGATCCCACCGATGAGTGGGATCCCGATCGGTGGGTTGATCCCGGCGGTGATCACGGCCGCGGTCAGCACAGGTGGGTAGACGAGGCCGACGAGGACCGCGAACAGCCGCCGCACCATGATCTGGCCGGCGGTCATGTCCAGCAGTGCCAGGTCGGCGTGGTTGAGCACTGCAGCCCGGGTGTGCCCGACCCGCTGCTGAAGCCAGTCCCCGAGGCGGACCGCGCGCAGCTGCCGCTGGTCGTCGGTGAGCGCGTACAGGTCGATGCCGCTGCGCACACGGTTCCCGGCCAGGGCCTCGGCGAGCCGGGGCGCGGACGGGGACAGCGCCCGCAGCGCCACTGCCACACCAGTGCCGAGCAGGGCGGCCATGACTACGGTGAAGATCACCTTGCGCTTCCCGGGGCTCGGGTGGGGCGGGGTGTGGTGACCGGTCGGAGAGCGGCCATCCCGCTCATCAGCCCGGGCCGGGTCTGGCGGAACACCGGTCGCACCAGCAGCCGCGGCGGGACCGGGGTGGCGGTGAGGGCGCGCATCAGCAGCAGGCACCCGAAGAACCCGGTCAGGATCACGGCGAGCATTGCCTGCCCGGCCGGGGTGCGGTAGGGGGCGGTGTAGTCCCCGGCCAGGGATCCGGCCAGGATCACGGCGCCGTAGATGCCGGCGATCAGCCGGGCACTCTGGCGGGGTTTGGCGCGGTCGGTCTCGATGTCGCGGCGGCGGCGGACCGTGCTCTCCACGGTCGCGGCGAGGCTGTTGAGGGTCGGGACGAATCCGGCGCCGCGGTGGGCGTTGGTGATCAGGGTGGTCGCCACGAGGTCCGCGTCGCGGTCGGCGAGCTCATCGGCCCAGAGCCGCAGCGCGAGTTCCAGCGGCATCCGGCCGTGGATCCGTTCGGCGAGGTGCTCCACCGAGGGCCGCAGGGGCCGCGGGCAGGTGCGGACGGACTCGGGGATCACGGTCTGCAGGACCCCGGCGCTGGACAGCATCTCGGCCAGGCGGCGGGTCCACTCCCCCAGCGCCTCGAGGCGCTCGATCGAGGCGTTCGTCGCCGACGGCTTGGGCAGGATGCCTGGGCCGAACGCGACCGCGAGCCCGGCGCCGACGGCCAGGACCGGCAGTCCGCTGACGGTGAGCACCGCGACGAGGGCGAGCAGGGCGAGCAGCCAGCGGCGGGTCCGGCGCGCCGACTCATCCGACCCGGGGCTGGCGAGCTGGCGCAGCCGGCGGCGCAGTGGCTGCGGCCGCCGGTCGCGGGCCGGGGCGGTGCCGCGCCACCCGGCGACGGCCGCGGCCAGTCCTCCGGTCAGCGCGGCCCCGAACAGGGCGGCGGCGAGCCCGGTCACGCCGCTCCCCACCAGTTGGTGGGGCTGTCGTAGCCGACGGCGACCAGCTCCTCCAGGCACGCGGGCGTGGCCTTGGGGGTCGCGCGCCCGTCCGGGCCGGGCGCGAAGACCTCGTTGTAGTGGGGGGCGAATCCGTCGCCGACGGTGACCTCGAGGACGTGGCTGACGAACCGCTCGATCCGCCCGCCGCCGAGCCGGTTGTCCACGGCCTGGGAGTAGACGAGCAGGTCCACGTTGCGCCGGACCATGTCCTGGGCGCGGTCCTCGGTGAGCCCGGCCCGGGCGACCAGTCCGATGAACCGGGCCATCGCGTCCTGTGGGCTGCGGCCGTGGACGGTGCCCATCGTGCCGGCGTTGCTCTGGGCGGCGTCGAGCATGGCCAGCGCCTCGTTGCCGCGGACCTCCCCGACGATCAGCCGGTTCAGCGACTTGCGGAGCATGTGGGGCGTCAGGTCGTCCAGGCTGATCTGCCCGGATCCGTCGCTGTTCGCTTCCCGGGCGGTGAACGTCTTCACGGTGTGGACGAACCCGTGCTGGGGCATCAGCCGCTCGAGGTAGAGCTCCTTGTCCGACTCCAGGGTGCCGATGACCTCGGTCAGACCGCACTCAAGGCTCGCCGCGCGCATCGTCGTGGTCTTCCCGGTGTTCTGGACACCGCCGAACAGGATGTTCCGCTTCGCGCGGACCGCTGCACGGAGGAAGTCCGCGACCGGCTGGTCGAAGGTCCCCAGCTCGACGAGGTCCTCCAGGGTGGATGCCCGCATCGCGGCCGGGTGGCGGCGGATGACCACGTACGGACGCAGGCTCACATCCATTGACGCGGTCACCCGGGCTGAGAGCTCCGGGACACTGAACGTCGGGGTCGGGTGGGCGGTGCTGAACTGCCTGCCGTAGCGGGACGCGAGGGCGTTGACCGCGTCGACCAGCTCCTGGTCGCTGCCCACCACGGGCGGGACCCGGGCGGGCATCCCGCTGTTGCGGGACACCACGATGTCATCCCACCCGCAGATGTGGATGTCCTCGACGTCCTCGCCGAGGTCGAACAGCTCCTGCAGCGGGCCGACCCCGTACACGAGGTCCAGCACGGCGTCGATGATCTGCTGCTCGGTGTCGGCGTCGAGTGGTGTCTGGCCCGCGTCGACCTGGGTCCGGCGGTACCCGGTGACTGCGCGGGCGAGGACCGCGGTCGCCTCGCCGCGGACCTGCTCCGCGCCTGCGCGGCTCTCGGTCTGGGGTAGGTAGGGAAGTGCGTCGGCGTGGATCCGGTCCCGCAGTTCCCGGTCGACGGTGACCTGCAGCGTCTCCAGCTGCGCGGGCCGGTCCGCTGTCCATCGGCTGTTGATCCCGACACCGCCGGGTGGGCGCTCGCCCGCGGGTCGAACGGGGGTCATCGGGCGCGGGTGGCGCGGCAGTGCCTGCCCGGACCCGGACGAGCCGGTCGTGGGGCGGTCGAACACCGGGTAGCGGGCGGCGGTGCCCGGCCCCACCCGGCCCTGCACCGCCGACTGGATCCGCAGTGCCGGGGCAACGGTCGGCGCCCGCTCCGGACGGGGCCCGGCGGGTTCCCGGTTCACCGGGTCGCCGGCGCCCGGAGTCGGTTCGACGGTCGGGTCGGCCGGGATTGGCGCCGCACGCGTGACCCGGTCACCCTCGACCGGGGTAAAGCCGGTCGGGCTGGCGGGCGGGTCGGGCCGGTACCCGAGCGGCCGGGGCCGTTCGATGCGCAGCCGACGCGGCGCGACCGCAGGCGCGGACCCCGGCAGCTCGGTCTCCGGGCCGACGGCGGGCGCGGACCCACCGGCAGGTGCGACGACCGCTGCCGGGACGTCGCCAGCTTCCGGGGTACCGGCTGCTTCCGGGGTGCCCGGTGCGGCGGTGGGTTCCCACTCGCGCCGCGCGGGTTCAGCGGTCCACGGCATGGGCGTTCACCACCTCTTCCAGTTCGACGGATTCGACCCGGACGTCCTGCTTCCACTCCTCGGTCAACGCGACGAGCAGCTGGCGGGTGGCGCGCAGGAGCTTCCCGCCGGCGCGTGCGTCGACCAGCCCGGCGCGGAGTCGCTCAGCGGTCCGGTCGTCCAGCGGGACGCCGGGGAGCACGGCCGCGTCGACCCCGCCGGCCGCGGCCAGCTCCCCCGGCGCGTAAGCGGTGGGGCCGATCACGACCAGGCGGACCGCCCGGCGGGTGACCCCGCCATCGTGCAGGGTCCGGATCAGCGCGGCCGCGGCATCGAGGGACCACAGCTGCCCGCGGGTGCAGACCAGGACCCGGTCGGCGTTCTTCAACAGCCCCGTCGGGGAGTGGGCGACCGCGTACCGGCCGGTGTCGGCGATCACGTCCAGGCCGTCGGCGGACATCGCCCGCAGCTGCCGCCCCAACGGTTCCCACACGTTGACCAGGGACCGGGCCTGGGCCGGGGATCGGATCCCGAACAAGGCGAGCCGCTGTTGGGTGCCCGGGTCCAGCGCGAGGGCCTCCTCCCAGACGGCGGTGGCCACGGGGACCCGGTCCGCGGCGAGGCGCAGCAGTCCGTCGCCGTGGTCCAGGCCGGTGAGCATCTGGCGGAGGTCGTCCCCGGCCGGGTCCGCGCCCACAAGCAGCGCCCGACCGGGCCAGGCGTTGAACATCGCCAACGCGAGGGTGGTGACCCCCGGGGATCCCTTCGCGGAGACCAGGGCGGTCAGCACCGGTGCCCGCTCACTGCACCGGGAGCGCGACGACGACGACCCGCTGTGCGGCAGCAGCCGCGGCGAGGTCCGGGCTGTCGGTGGAAGACACCAGCACGTCGACCGGGATCCGCCCGTCCTGATCGGTCTCGCCGAGCGCTTCGAGGGTGCCGGTGATGACCTTCTGCACCTGGCCCGTGGTCCCGGTGCCGACCGCTCCCCCACTGGCGGCCGTACCGGACCCGTCCGAGGCGGGGCTGCTGGCGGCAGGACTGTCCGCGCCGGCTGCGACGGTCGATGAGTCCGGGACGATCACCAAGCTCAGAGGGGCACCGGAGGCGAGATCCTGTCGCGGGATCTGTCCGCTGCCCAGGGACAGTCCCACCAGGGCCTTCCCAGCCGGAACCTGGACGCCTACCGAGATGTCCTCCTCGGTCAGCAGGCTCCCGCCGTGCAGCGCCCCGGTGCTCCGCTGCCCCATCGCAGCGGACAGCTCCGCAGCGGGCATCGAATGCACCGCGGGGTCCAGGGCAACCTTGGTGACCGCAAGGTCCGAGCCGGCGAGCCGGGTCCCGAACGGGACGTCATGGGTCAGCACCACAACGCTGGTCTTGTCACCGGCCCCGGACACGACAAGCAGGCAGCCCGCGGCCCCGACCGCGGCCACCGCGATCCCGACGGCCAGCCCCCGGGTGTTACGGCGGCGCGGAAGGGCCTGCTCCCGGACGCGCCGCGGCGTGCCCGGGACGGTCGGGGAGGACCCGGCCGGGCTTGCCGCGGCCGCGGCCGGGCCGGTCGATGCAGGGGCGTCGGTGGGTGCGGCCATGGCTGGCTCCCTACTTCGGGGCATCGGGCAACCCTAGGAACGCCCGCAGACACTTCCCCACCAGCTGTGAGCGGGAGGGCGCGCGGTACTGCTCGGCGAGCCCGTCGAGCACCGCCAGCTCTGATGGGATCAGCTGCACCTGCATCTGCGCCAGCGGCTCACCGACCCGCCGAACCCGGCGGACCTGACGGGGCTCGAACAGTGACGGCCCGTCACCGGTGGGGAGGCCCGCTGGGAACATCCCGTCGAACAGGTCCCTGCTGGCCTCGACCGCGTGGAGGACGACCTCGGCCTTGGTGACGTTGTGGGCGCGGGCGAAGTCGTTGGTCGCGTCAACCACCGGCACCGGCATCTGCAAGACCACCGGCCGGGTCGACCGGGACCGGCCACTGCGGGCCGGGCGGGTCCCCGGGTCCAGGGCGCCGGCCCGGCCGGGGGCAACCGGGTCCCGGGTGTCGACCTCGCGGCTGGGCCGGTCGGGCCCCGGACCGGGCGGCTGCGTGAGGTCCGGGACGGGGGCCGCGGGCGCCTGCCCGGTGGCCTGGTTACGGCCGGGACGCCGGGCCCGGACCGGACGCGGGTGTGCTGGCGTGGTGTCCGTCGGGGCCGGTGAGCCAACCTCGCCGGGGCCGGTGGCGTCGGGATCTGCCCGAGCGGTGTCCTGGCCGGTGCCAGCGGTTCGGGTGGCTGAGCCGGTCAGGTCCGGTCCGCGGTCGGGTTCACCGCCGGGTTGACCGCCGGGGCCGGCGTCGGCGGTGACGGGGTCCGCTCGGCGGCGGCTCGGCGACCGGGCGGGGCGGGTGAACGGGCTGAACGGGTCGTCCAGGTCGCTGTCGGCCCCGTCGTCGAGGATCCCGGCGAACTGCTCGACCCCGTCCGGAACCGCGGTCCCCCACCTCCGGTCGGCGGCCATCACACCGACTCGGCCGTCATGTGTCCCGCGGCCAGCTGCGCGTCGGAGCGGTCCGCGCCGGCCACCGCGCCGGCCACCCGGTCTGGTCCGGCGGCGGTTTCCGGCCGCGCCCCAGCTGTCTCGCGCTGACGGATCCGGGCCAGGACTTCCCGGGTGAGCTGGCGGTAGTCCTGGGCGAGCGCGTCAGCGGTCCCGGACAGCGCGGCGGTCACCGGGCGGGGCGCGTCCGGGTCCTTGGTGCGGGCCTTGAGCCATCGCAGCCGCGCGTTCTTCGCGTCCTTCGCGTCGGCGGCGAGCTCGGCGGGCAGCTGACCGCGGTTGCGTGCCTCGACCGCGGCCGAGGAGTGCCGGATGACCGTGGTGAACAGCGGCGCCCGGTCACCGAGGACCCGGTGCAGTCCCTCCCGCGTGTTCGCGAGCAGGTTCTTCGCGGTCGTGGGGTTCGCGAAGATCACCGTGCCGAGGTACTCGAGGTCAGGGTTGAGCCGCTGTGCCCAGCGGACCCGGCTGCCCATCGCGTCCAACCCGTCCCACGATCCCTGGTCGGTGCGGATCGGGACCAGTAGCCACCGCGCCGCGTACAGGGCCATCGTCTGCAGGACGGCGTCCCCGGGCGGGGTGTCGACCAGCACCACGTCGTACCCGTCGTCGGTGTCGTTAGCGGCCTCCGCGATCCGGGTCCCGCAGGTGAGCAGCCACTCCGGGTTGGTCACGTCGTGCGCGAGGTGCACCAGCTTCTCCAGGTGGCGTCCCCCACAGAGCAGGTCCAGGTTCTCCCGTACCCCGATCGCCGCGTCCAGCAGGTCGCTGTCCTCGTCGGTGAGCTTGCTGACCAGCGCCTCACCACGGTCCGACTCGTTGCGGGCAGACAGACCGAACTCCCGGGCCAACCCGCCGAGCGGGTCCAGGTCGACGGTGAGTACACGGGACCCGTGAGCCGCGAGCTCCCCCGCGAGAGCCCCGGTGATGGCGGTCTTGCCCGTGCCGCCCTTCCCGTTGCTGACCGCGATCACCCGGCGGTCCGGATCCATGTGGTCCTGCACCGGGACTCCCCCTGTCGCGACGGCACGGTCGTCGCGCGAGTCGGCTGGAACGTACCCACAACGTTGGACAAGAACGTGCTGACACGCGGACACGCTTGGCTGTTCTTGACCACGGCCCCGTTTAGCTTGCACCATGCTTGTTGCACGCTTGCCACGTGCTTGGTGCATGGTTGTCGCGCCCGTGGTCAACGTTGGGGCAATTCCTCCACGTCCCGACGGGACAAGTGCGGACGCCGGTCAGACCGGCAGGCGTATGACCCATGTCACATCAACAGACCGAGCCCGTCGCACCCAGACACCGCCCGATCACTGGACAGACAGCGAGCCAGACCCGCTGCGGACCGTCATCCCCACGCCGATCCCGGGGAGGACCTCATGACCACCATGACTCAACGCGTCGCCGGCGCCTGGGCCGCGCAGGCCGCCAGCGCGAACGCCCGTACCGCCTACGCCCGGTGGGCCGACACCGAGCCGCTGTGGGGGACCGTCGACCTCGAGCAGTTGCCCACCGCGATGCTCCGCATGCCCTACGTGCAGGCCTGCGCCCTGTTCCGCTTCCTGCTCATCCAGCACCAGGCCGGGGACCGGTTCGCGACACTCACGGCGGTCCACCTGCTCCGGGCGGGCCTGACGACCCAGCTCAGCGTCTTCGGGCGGGTGATGTACCGGCTCGAGGCCGGCGCCGTCGACAGCGCCGTCTACCTGGCGGCGGTCGAAGCCATCGACTCCGCAGCGACCCGGGACCGCGAGACACTCACGATCTGGGCGCTGCTCAACGACATCCGCCACCGCGTCCGCCGCGAGGTTGCCCGGGAGTTCACCCGCGCCGAACGGGAAGTGGTCTCAGACGCCGAGTGGCTGGACCGGCCAGCTCCCGAACCCCAGCCTGAACAAGCCCTCGAGCAGGTCCTCGCCGCAGCGGTGGCCAGCGCGGTCATCGAAACGGCCGACGCGCAGCTGCTGCTCCAGCGCTGCGACAGCTGGCGGGACCCGCAGGAGTTCAGCGCACGCACCGGCCTGAGCAAGGCCAACTGCCGGCAGCGGCACTCCCGTGCCACCCGGAAGCTGCGGGCTGCCGCGGCGGCCGGACTGCTGGTCGCCGCGTGACATCGGCTCAGATCGCGACGTCAGCGGCCGGTGCAGCGGGGGAGAGGAAGCGGGTGCGAGCGGCGGGGACACGCTGGGCCTGCTCCGCAAGCTACGCAGTCCAGCGTGGCACCCACGGTCAAGCCAAGCGTGCGCCAATCACGTCCCAAGCTTGGACACCGCTCGGCACCGGTATGGGACACGACCAGACCGACCGTGGAACACGACCGGCGCGCGCCGAGGAACCTGCCGGGCCCCGGGACAAGACCTGCGCGCGGGGGGAGCGATGAGCCCGCCGGTGCGCCCCTCACTGACCCGGCCGGGTCAGCCACGGTCCGGCGACCACGCCACTGTCGGGCGTCCCGGCGCGGGCAGTCCGGAGCGGCAAGCGGTGCCCGACGCAGTTCCCAGGACTCGGCGGTTCGGTGCGACGGCGTTCGCGGGGAGCCGTGCGCCCACCACCGGTCGGACCGGAGCCGGCCGGGAAGACCGCCGGCTGAGTCATCGGGTCGGGGAGCGACGGCAGCGGACCCTGCGCCGCCAGGACCGCGCGGGTCTGGGCGCGATGTCCGCCGGCGCCGCCGCCGGCGGGGGCGGTGTTGCTGCCGCCGGCGTCGCCTCGATGGCCGCGGGAACCCCCGGGTGTGCCCCCGCACTACTGGCGGCTGCCGGGATCGCCGCCGCGGGAGGGCTGTTCCGCGTCGGGTACCGGACGGGCCAGCGGACCCGGCTGGCCGCGGCAGCCGGGGTCGCCGCCGCCGGACAGCTCGGCCTCGCAGGCGGTGTCCGCGCGTCGGGGCGGCCTGTCGTCGAGGCCCGGTCATGGCGGGGGATCGGGATGGGTAGTCCCCGGCTGGTGACCGTGCACGTCCCCCGGCATCTGGACCTGGACGACACCGATCACGCCGGGGTCGCGGTCACCGTCGGTGCGGTGTTCGGCGCCGCCTACCGGGTGCAGCGGCGTCGCCGCGGCCGGCTGCTGCTGCGCCGCCACACCCCGACCCCGGTTGTTCCGGTGGACCCGGTGATCGCCCGCGTGCACCGCACGGTCGCCGAGATGCTCGGCACGGCCGCACGAGTCACCCAGCTGCAGCTGGGGGAGTCCGGTCAGCCGGAGCAGTTCGATGTCCACTTCGACTCCGGCAACCGCGTGGTGGCCGAAGCCTGGCGGGCTCGGGCGGAGAGGTCGCTGTCGACGATGCTGCCCGGCCGGTGGCGGGCCCGATGGGACCTCGAACGGGACCGGGTGCACTTCGAGCTGCGTCCCAGCCTTCCCGAGCGGCTGCCCAACCCCGGCATCACCGACGCCGACCGACGGATAGGCAGCCGGCTTCCATTCGGCGTCGACGAGAACGGCTCGACCGTCTACTGGCAGATGGAGACCAGCCCCCACATGGTCGTGACCGGGTCCACCGGTGTCGGGAAAACGGTGGCTGTGAACGGGCTACTGGCGGGGGCGTCGAACCTGGGTTGGCCGATCCGGGTGTGCGACCCCAAACGGATCGAGTTCCTCGGCATGCGGAACTGGCCGAACGTGCAGATCGTGGCCACGACGGTCGAGGAGATGGTCGCCACGGTCCATGACAGCTGGCAGCTGATGGAGAAGCGGTACCGGCTGATCGAGCAGGGCAAGGCCAGCGAGGACGACTTCGAGCCGACGGTGCTGGTGCTGGACGAGTACCGCGACATGGTCGCCCTCGTTGATGACTGGTGGGCCTCGGTGGTCCGGCCCGGGGTCTCGGCCAAGCTCAAGCTGCCGACGAAGTGCCCGGTGTACGGGTGGGTCGGGAGCCTTGCCCGCAAGGGCCGGTCGGCCCGGGTCCACGTGGTCCTGGGTACCCAGCGGCCCGACGCGGAGTTCCTCGGTGGGGAGATGCGCGACAACTTCCGGGCCCGGCTGTCGTTGGGACGGCTGAGCCCGCAGGGCGCGCAGATGATGTGGGAGGCCCCCTTCATCGGGGTCGCCGTTCCCGCGGTCCGGGGACGCGGAACCGCGGCCGCCGGCCCCTCCGGGATACCCACCGAGACCCAGGTCTACTGGACCCCGGACCCCCGACGAGCCACCAGCCCGGATGACCGGGAGCTGCTCGCTCAGCTGCGTCCCGCACAGGTCATCCACGGCCGGCAGGAGGTGGTCTGGGGCGACGATGTCGACTTCGGGAACCCCGTCGAGATCGAGTCGATCGTGTGGCTGCGGGTCCGCAACGCCTACCTGGCCACCATCCCCCCTGGCGTCGACCCTGACGCGGACAACCACGACGCGGATGGCAGGGACGACGACGCGAGCACGGACCCCGCCGTAGCGACGGCCGACACGGATCCGAGCCCGGCCGGCGGGGCACCGAGCACCGCGGGGTCGACTGTCGACGTCCCACGCGATGCCCCCCGTGTCCGGGGGGAGCTGACACCCGAGCAGACGCCAGCTGGCGACGGCTCGGCCGACAGGGGCAAGGCGGGCGACGGCACCCAGATCCCGCCGGGCAGGGCCGCATGGGTGGCCCGGCTCGGACCCGGTCGGCCCAGCCGGGCGGCGGGGAACACCGGCGGGCAGGTCGTCCACCTCGCCGCCCATCGGCATCAGGCACCTCCCACCGCACCGACCGGCGACACAGCCCAGGAGGTACCTCAGTGGGGTGGCTACGACTCATCGGCCGAGGGCGGTTACGAAGCAACCGAGACCGTCGCGCCGAGCTCACTGCAGCCCGGTGACCTCGTGGAGGTCCCCGTGGAGGGAGTCGAGACCTGGGCGGTGATCATCGATGTCACCCCGGACATCGAGGACGAGTTCGCCTACGCGATCGACTACCTCACCGACGACGGTGTCAACGGGACACGGGTTGTCCCCGACGATGACCTGGTGCGACGACGCAGCCCTCCCGAGGGGAGCTGACCCACGACCTCCTCCGAGACCGGGCCGGTGGCCTACCGCCCGGGAGTGGTGGACGGCTCTCCGAACCTCGCCCTGGGGGTTGCCGGCGCGCGTTGTTGACCGCTCGGTCCCTGTGGGCGGGTGCCCTATAGCGGGGGGTTGTGTCGGTGCTGCTGCCTACCGTGAAGCGGTGGCCGCTGCTCCCCGCTTCGACGGGTCGCGGCCGGAGCCTGCTGGCGATGCGGTGATGCCGCTGGGCTGGGCCGGGTTGCTGCGTGCGTCGTGGGTCGCGACCCGGGCCTTCGGTCACCGGCACCGCCATCTGCCCGGGCGGCCGCTGCCGGTCCGTGCCGTTCACGGGGTCCTCGATCTGGTGATGCTCCTGGCCGGGGCGGTCACGTACCCGCTGCTGCTCGCCGGGTACCGGCTGGCTCCCGGGCACCGGGTGTACGTGACAGGTGACGGTCGGGCCGTCGCGCACGTCGGGACCTGGCGGACCCGGCGGCGATGGGTTGTCACCGACGTCGCGGCCTGGCCCTACGGGAGCGGCGCTGGCGCGGATCTGGTCCGCGGCCTGCAGAAGGCCGCAGCCGTGGAGGGGGCCTCGTTGCACCTCAAGGCCGCCCACTCCCGGCTGGTCACGCAGTTCTACGGCCCGCTCGGGTTCACCCCTACCCGGCGGCGGCACTGGCTCGTTTGGCACCCGACCGGGGCTCCGCGCGCTCGCCTCGGCGCGTCCGCCGCGCCGGTCAGCTGACCTGGCTGGGCCACGGCCCTACGGCTCGCCCCCGCTGGTCTCCGAAGTTCTCTCCCGCACCTGTCACACATGGGCCGGGCCGGCACCCGTTCTGTGGGCGTGAGGATCTCCCGGGCCGCCGTGCGGCGGCACACCAGTGCCCCCGCCCAGTCGGCCCGCCACCGGGGGTCGGCGGCCCGGCGTGTTGACGGAGTTGAGACGTGCCAGATCGTTATGGTCCGAAGAACCTGCACTCGGACGGCCGCACCAGGAGGGAACCGATGGACAGCCCCCGTAAGCGCCGCATCCACCACAACGGCGGCCGACCGCATCTGGGCGACCGAGTCACCTCGTCGGTCAGGTTGCCGTGGGCCATCCGCGAGCAGCTCAACGACGAAGCCGACGCCCGGGACATCACCCTCACCGACCTCATCAACGAGTTCGTTGGACGGCACGTCGACCAGCACTCGACCGCCGCGCCTGCGGTTGCACCCGAGCTCGACCTGGGCGAACGCGTCTCCACGACGGTCCGGTTGCCTCGAGACCTGCGGGCGCAGCTCAACGACGAAGCGGACGCCCGAGGCATCACGTTCACCGAACTCGTCAACGAGCTCATCGCGGGGCAGCTCGATCGGGTCCTGGTTTCTTCCTCGTCAGCCGGATTTGAACTCGCACGCGACGGGACCGGCGTGTCCTCCGTTCGGCGGGAGTCACTCGTCGCGTAGACAGCAAAGCGCCCCTCCGGCTACCAACCGGAAGGGCGTCGCTCATGCGTGTGTCGCCTTCGGGACGGTTACCAGCCGCGCCGATCGGCAGTTCCCCAACTCCCTGACAGGGGAGTCAGCCTCACATCTCATCCCAGAGACCTACTTGAAGTCCCACCGCCCCAGAACCAGCTGAGGAAGCTCTGTGAGTGTAGCGACGCGTCCCGTCGCGCGCGCAAGCGCGACACGACCCGCTGTGCGCCGTCCCGGCGCCGGCGGATCAGACGCGACCCTCACCGACCTCGCGCACCTGCTGGGACTGCGGACGGGGCGAGCGGGCTCCGGGTGACCGCGGCGCACACGGGCGGGTCCGCCTACCCGTCACTGGACCGGGTCTATGACGCGCTGCTGCGCAGCGGGCACCGGCCCAAGCTGACCCGCGGCACCCACATTCAGGCGCGGTGCCCCTGCCATGAGGACCGCACCGCGAGCCTGTCGGTGGACTGGCGGCCGGACCGCGACGGGATGACGGTCATCCACTGCTTCGCGTGCGATGCGTCGATGACCGCGCAGGACTTCGCGGCGGCGGTCGGCCTGGCGATGACGGACCTGTTCGACGCGGAGCCCAAGACACGGGGCAGCGGCCGCGCGCCGGGCGGGCCGGAGCGGGCGAAGAAGAACCGGCTGGGACCCCGGCCGGCGCGGATCGCCGCGCCGGCGGCGCCGCGGTCCGCTGGCGGGGCGTGGGAGCAGGTTGCGGCGTATGACTACGCCACCGTCGAGGGCGAGCTCGTCGGCCAGGTCGTCCGGGAGGAACGGGGCAGCGGGGACACCCGGGAGAAGCGGTTCCGGCAGCGCCGGCCCGATGGGCAGGGCTGGGTGTGGGAGAAGCCCCAGACCGTGGTGCTCTACCGGGCTCCGGAGGTCGCCGCCGCGATCGCGCAGGACCGCACCGTGTGGCTGTGTGAGGGGGAGAAGGACGCCGACGCGCTCACGGCGGCCGGTGAGTGCGCGACCACCAACGCCGGCGGTGCCGGGTCGTTCACCGCAACCCACGCCGGGCAGCTGCGCGGGGCCCGGGTGGTGTGCGTGCTGGACCGGGACGGCGCCGGGTACCGGCGGGCGGCGACCGTCGCGCAGCTGACCCAGGGGATCGCAGCGGCGGTGCAGTTCCGGCTGCCGGCGGTCCTCGCCGAGCACGCGGACCTCACCGACCACCTGCAGGCCGGGCTGGGACTGGACGAACTGGTCCTGCTGGGCCTGGCCGAGGCGGCGCTGCGGGCGGCGCTGGCCGGGATCGAGGAGCTGCGCCGTTCGGTCGCGGTGGCCAAGGCCGAGGCGGGCGCGCAGCTGCAGGTCGCCGAGCGCGCACGGGAACGGGACTCGGGCCGGGGCGCGGAGCGGCGGGAGGGCCTGGCCCGGCGGTGGGCGGTGGAAGCGGTCCGGGACGCGCAGAAGGCCATCGACCTGGCCGCCGCGGTCGATTCGGCGGTGACCCTGCCGGAGCGGGCCGGACTGGACGAGCTGGTCGCCGAGGTGCACCGGGCCGCGCAGACGGTGGCCGCGGCGGCGGTGGACCTGTCCCGGCGCGTCGGGCAGGAGCCGCCGGCGGACCTGACCCGCCGGGCGCTGGGGGAGCGGCCCACCGCCGCTGCGGCGACCGCCGCCGGGGGTGCCGCCGCCCAGCCGGATCCCGTCGACGGGGCGGCTGGGGCTGCCGGCGGCGGTCGTGGCGGGCGGGGGGTTGGGCGGGTCGTCCAGTTCCCGGGTGGGGACGACGGCCGCGGCTCCGGGGGAGGTGCCGGTCCCACGGTGCGGGTCACCCAGCGCCGGTTCGAGCTGCTCGACGGGCAGATCGTGCGGTGGGAGACCAGCAACGGCGCCGACCGGGCCCGGCTGGTGCTGTCCCCTCCGGTGACTGTGGTCTGCGTCCAGCGCCCGGCCGGCCCGTCGACCCTGGGCGCGTCCGAGTCGGCCCGGCGGGCCGCTGCTGGCGCGGACCGCAGCGTCACCCACTACGTCCTGGGCTACGGGGACCCGGTCAGCGGGGAGGAGCTGACCCACCGGGTCGAGGCGAAGGACTTCGACAGCGGCCGGTTCCTGGCCGCGTTCCCCATCCCGTTGACCTTCGACTCCCGGTCCAGTGGCCGCGCGGAGGTGTGCGACGCGATCAAGGCGGTCACCGTCTTGGCGCGCGGCGCGATCCCGATCGAGCGGATCTTCACCGAGACCGGGTGGGCGGAACTGCCCGGCGGGCAGGTCGGGTTCATCCACGCCGGTGGCGCGGTCACCGCTGACGGGACCGTGCCGGTGTCCACGCAGCTGCCCGGGCCGCTGAGCTTCTATGACCTGCCCGACCCCACCTCGGACCCCGCGGTGATCGGGGCGGCGTGGCGGGCGCACGTGGCGCCGTTGCTGCGCCGGCTGCCCGGGCACGTCGGGGCGATGATCGTCGGGGCCGCGCTGCGGGCGGTGCTGGGCCGGACCCAGTCCACGACCGCGGTCGTGGGCCGGCACCAGACCTACAAGTCGGTGATCGCCTCCCAGGCGATGAACTTCTTCGGCGCCGACTGGTCTCGGAACCGCCCGACGCTGTCGATGAGCCGGACCGCGACCACGCTGAACGCGACCCGCAACGTGTTCGCGGCCGCGCGAAACGTGCTCGTGTTCTGCGACGACTTCGCCCCGGACCACGGGTACGCGGAGGCCGCCAAGCGGCAGGGCGAAGTCGCCCGGATGCTCTACAACGCCGAGACCAAGGTCGCCAACGACCGCAACAACACCACCCACACCGGGTCCTCCCCGAACAGCTCGGTGATCACCACCGCGGAGATGCCGCCGCCGCCCGGGTCAGCGCGGGACCGGGTCGCGATCGTGGACGTCACCCCCGGCGACATGGACCTGGACACCGTGTTCGCCCTCGACACCCGGGAGTCCCGGGAAGCCCGGGCGCTGCTCGGGGCGTCGCTGATCAGCTGGGTCGCGGGCCGGCTCGAGGAGCGGTTGGCCTGGGCCGGGGAGCAGAAGCACCGCAACTTCCTCCGGCTGCGCCGCGCGCACCCGACCGCGACCGGGCGGGCGCTGGAACCGGCCGCGGACATCGAGGTCGGCTGGCAGCTGTTCGGGGAGTTCCTGCTCAGCACCGGAGCGGCCGAGCCCGCCGAGGTCGACCAGATGCTCACCGAGGCCGACACCGCGCTCGGGGACAACGCCGAACGCCAGGAGGACCCGGACCAGCCCAGCGACGTCAACGAGCGGATCCGCCGGCTGCTGGTCGCGGCGTTCACCGAGCTCGCGGTCCACGTCACCCAGATCGGTGGGCGGGCCCCGCCGCTCCCGGCTGCGCTGCTGCTGGGCTGGCGGCGCCTGGAGCTGTCCGGACCCCCACCACCCGGTGGGTATGAGGAGAAGTTCCGGCTCGACGCCCGCGGCACCCAGGTCGGGGTCGTCAACGACACCGGGACCCGGCTCTACCTGCACCCGGGGACCCTGACCTCGGCGCTGAAGTCGTTGCTGGCCCGGTCCGGGGAGGGCTGGGACGTCGATGAGGCCCATGTCCAGCTCGCGCTCGTCGACGGCGGGCTGCTCGCGTCCGCGGTCGAGGGTGCCGCGCAGCCCCGGGTCCGGTACCAGCTGAAGCGGGCCACCGCTGCCGGGCACGGGCACAAGCAGCGGATGTGGGATGTGAACCTGCGTGGGCTGTTCGACGAGCCCGCCGCGCCCGAGGACACCGCGGGCCCCGAGGGACACGACGGTCCGGTCGGTCCGGTCGGTCCGGCGGGGCTGTTCGGTGCCGCGCACCCCGGCCGGCCCCAGCCCCTCGACGACGAGACCCCCGGGGAGCAGGGCGGGGACGGGAACACCGAAACCGGGGACGACCCGGCGGAGCTGCCCGCCGCAGCCCGGGCCACCGCCCCACTGCTGGTCCCAGCACCCGACGCGCTGCCCGACCACCCGGCCGCCGACCCCGCATCGGACCGGGCGTGGGTGTCGGACCCAGCGGGTAGGCCGGACACCGACAGCCGCCTGGACACCAGCGGCGGGATCGACCGGCGCCCGGTCATCACCGAGAAGGAGGCCCTCGTGCTCGAGGACCGCGAGCGGGTCCTGCGCCACCTCGACATCGAGCCCCGCCAGTTCCGGGCCGCGTCAGGGGAGCTGGTCACCTGGGGTGTCGGGGACACCGGCCGGGAGCCGTGCGAGGTATGCGACCAGATCACCGGGACCGTCGTGGTCACCGCGATCAACCTGCCGGTGTTCATCCACCCCCGCTGCTACGCCCGACTCGATCCCACCTACCAGCAGGGCCCCGAACTCGTCGTCCCCGACCTCCGCGCAACCCCAGCAGCGACCACCCGCACAGCCGACACACCGGCGGCGGCCCCCGCACCGACGCCACCGGCCCAGACGCCGGCCCCTTCGGTGGGCGCCGCCGGCTCGCCGGCGCCGATGGCCACCCCGCCCGTGCCGGTCCCGGCGGCCACGGGCACCGGGCAGCGGGACCGGTCCCCGGCCCGGCCCGCCTGGGCCAAGCCCCGCCCCGAGCCGCTGCGCTCCGAGCAGCCCCCGCCCACCAGCGCCCGCCCCGGTGGACCCGCTCCTGCAGCCGCGACGCCGCCGGTCCCGGCCGGCGGAGAGGACGGGGCGGCCCGACGGGCCGCCCCGGAGTTCACCGCGGCCGTCGCGGTCGCCGACGTCGACGGGATCCACCTGCCCGACGGGCAGATCCGGCCGCTGCCCAGTCCGCTGGAGCACGCCGGGCAGCTCGCGGCCGCTGCGACCGAGCTCCGGCTCGGGAACACCCTCTACGCCGGGAAGACCGCCCGGGGCAGTGAGGCCGGGCAGATCTGGCTCACCGCCGCGCTATGCGCGCAGCTCGGGCTGCCCACCGGCCTGCCCGAGGAGACCCGGGCACGGACCCGGGCGCTAACGGTGTGGGCCAAGGCCAGCAACTGGCTGACCGCCGCCGCGGACGCCGGGTGGCGCTACACCGGCAACGCCCAGGGCGACCTCGAGGACCCGCCGCTGGTGCCCTGGCAGAAGACGTGGATCCCCGGGTCGTCCAAGGTCAACGCGGTCGAGCTGGTCTACCAGCCCCTCGTCACCTTCGATCGGGTCGAGGCGCTGCTGGTAACCGACCCCGACGACCCGGCCGCGGAGCCGGGCTGGCCGGCGCCGGCGGTGCTGGCCCGGCGGCTGCAGGCGTTCGCCGACGCGGCGCCGGTGATGTTCCGCCGGACCCCCGGGGTGACCGGGCACGAGGCGGTCAAGCAGCGCAGCCGCGGCAAGAAGATCAGCGTGTTCGACACCGAATTCCCCGCGTTCCCCGACGTCGCCGACGTCGCCGGGGTCGAGGGGGTGTTCCTCTGGGGCCGGGAGCTCACCGGCGCCGAACAGCGGATGCCGGTGGTCCACGGGTATGACGCCCGCGCCTGCTACGTGGCGGCGTGTTCCAGCCTCGAGCTGGGGGTCGGGCAGGCCGAGCACCGGACCGGACCCGACGCGGCCGCCGCGTGGGACCCCAACGGCCGGGTCCCCGGGTACTGGCGGGTGCAGGCCCCGGTGTGGGAGCAGTGGGGTCTGCCGGACCCGGTCGACCCCGGCGCCGCCGGGCGCCGGGCCGGGCAGTGGCAGTGGGTGGCCAGCCCCACGCTGCGGCTGATGCGCGGCGAGCTCGGCTGGGACGTCCCGGTCGCCGAGGCCTGGGTGTGGCCGACCCACACCCGGCACCTGGACACCTGGTACGAGGGGTGGCGGGACGCCACCGCGACCCTGCGGGCCGCCGAGGACGGCGGGGACCCCGACGCCGGCGCCGCGCGCCGGCTGGTCAAGGCCTGCTACGCGGCGAGCTTCGGGAAGTTCGCCGCCGAGGACCTCGCCGACCGGCAGTCCCGGCTGTACCGGCCGGACTGGGCACACACCATCCGCGCGCAGGCCCGGGCCAACCTCTACCGCCAGCTGCTCCGGGCGGGGGAGACCACCGGCCGGTGGCCGGTCGCGGTGGACCGTGACGCGGTCTACTACGCAGCCGATGACCTCGACCCGGTCACCGCCGCCCCGGAAGGGCTGAACATGACCGGCCGGTTCGGGCACCTCAAGCCCGAACGGTCCTACCCGGTCGCGCAGTGGCTGACCTGCGCCGACCCCGGACTGCCCCCGATCGCCGGACGGGTCGTGGACCCCCCGCCCGCCGCGATCGCCGAACGCCGGGCCGCGCAGCGCGCCGCTGACCAGGCACAGAACCTGGCCCGCGCCCGCGCGGCGGGCTGACCGTGGCCGAGGGCGAGGACAAGCTCCTCGACGCGATCACCGCCGGCCGGTACAGCCAGGCATCCGGTCAGGGCACCCAGACCCTGGCCAACCGGATGCTCAGCTACTACGCCGGCAACCGCCGCCAGGCCGCCGCCGACCTCGGGGTGTCCGAACGGACCTTCCGCCGGTGGCGGGCCGGGCAGGGCAACGCGACCCGGCTCAACCGGGAACTGCTCGTGCGCCGGGCTGCGCTGTCCCCGACCCGGGAACGCGCCCTGGGCACCGAACGCGGGCTGCGGCTGCGCGGCACCGTGATCGCCGGGCCGGGGCCGGCCCAGGCACAGCCCACCCCCGTCCCGCCCCGCCAGGCCGGGACCCGCCGCGCGCCCGCCGCACCACCCCCGGCGCCCGGAGACCTCACCCCGCCCCGCGCTGTTCCCCCCGTACCCCGCCGCGGCCAAACCACCCCCGCCGCTCCCCCGCCACCGACAGCGCCGGGAGCCGGCCCGGTCCCGCCAGCCCCGCCCGGGGTCAGCTACCACAACCTGCGCCGCTGGTACGGCAACGCCTACGTCCTCGGGGACAACGCCCAAACCCTGCTCGCGGCCTACCGGGGCGGGGCCAGCGCCAACCAGCTCCACCAGATCCTCGAACAGGGACTCAGCGCCGACTACATGGGCGGCCAGCAGTTCGGGGTCACCCGCTACGACCAGGTCGACATGGCCCCCAGCACCCCCGGCCAGTCCCTGCCCAGCGGCCGCGGCCGGACCCGCCGCCGCTGACCCCCGGCCCGCCAGGAGGCCACCCGCTCGCCGCTGACGACTCGCCCGCGGCCCGGTCGACGCACCCGTCCGCATCCACCTTCCGGTGGCGTCGGCGTTCTGTCCAACCACCAGACGATCCGCGGCTACCCCCTGCGGTGTCCCGTGGCGGTCACTGTCTGTGAGAAGTCGGCTGTCCAGCGCCTCGTCGACCAGGCAGGTACCGTCCATTCCCGGCCCGATTCGCGCGAATCGGGCCGTCGACACCCGATCCGGCCCGACGCTGTGACCTGCACTGATAGAAATTGACCAGCACCCTGCCACATGATCAACACCATCTTTATCGGGGTGAGGGACCGAGGTGGGGGACCGGCCCGCAGCGGTCTGACCAGCGCGAACAGGCGTTCTGGAGGTCCGGTCCCCCGGTCCCCCAGCCCCGCACAGTCGGTGTGTGTAGAGCCGACCAGCCACCTACCAACTCACCCCGACACAGCGAGTCACCACCGTGCGGCCCGGCCTGGTCTGTCAGGCGGCCGCGGTAGGTCTGACTGCTCCCGCACCGGCGTCAGAAGGCAGGCCAACCGATGACCGACACCAGCCCCGGACCAGCCAGTGCAGCCAGTCGCTTCAAGCCCGACCGGACACCGCTCGGGCGGTACGGGGACGCCTTCACCGCCGACCAGCCCGACCGCTGCTGGCGGTACATCACCCACGACGGGTTCCGGCTCTCACCCAACCGCTGCCCCCACGCAGTCAACTGGGCCGGCTTCTACGACACCCGCGACCGAACCCGGCACCGGGTCTGGTCCTGCGATGGGCACCTCGACGGCGGACACACCTGGATCCAGCGCCCACCGACTGGCCGTAGGCCCTGACCCCACTGAGCGGCGGTCGTGTCGGGGGCGGTGCTTACGGTTCGGCGCTATGGGAGGAGCGGCACGGGAGCCGATACCGGGATGGGTGCGGGTCCTGGTGATCGAGCGGCACCGGGGGCGGTGCCGCTACCGCGGAGCGGTGCCGGCCGGTCTACGGCGCCGGCAGCTGGACCACGTCCACCCGGTGTTCCGAGGTGGCCAGTCCGACCTGGCGAACCTGGTCCTGGCGTGCAGCACCTGCAACAGCGCGAAGAGCTCCCGCCTGGACGTGGTCCCGATGCCACTGGCAGAGCTCGTCGACATCGACCAGGGCCGAGCTCCGGAACGCTCACCCTTGCACCGACCCACGGGCACCCGGGACCTGTCCCGGGACCAGCTGCGGGAATGGGCAGCGGCCGGGCAGCAACTCCACGGCGCGGCCGGGCGCCGACTGACCACCCGGTACCCGCTCGGATCGCTGACCCGGTGCGACACCTGCCACGAGGGGTTTCTCATCGGGCTCCCGTGTGGCTGAGGATCCTGTCAGCCGGCGGCCGGCGGGCCGAGCCAGTGTGTGAACCAGGAACGGATGCGTTCCAGGACGTCGATCTGGTGGGCCCGCTCGGTGAAGGCGTGGTTCTCGCGCGGGTAGATCACCATCTCGTGCTCGGCCCCGAAATGGGTGAGCGCCCGGTGGAAGTACATCGCCTGCCCGACCGGGACGTTGGTGTCGTTCTCACCGTGCAGGATCAAGACCGGGGTGGTGACGGTCGCCGCGTAGGAGATCGGACTGAGCTGGTCGTGGGGGTGCGGGCCGGGCCCTTCCCAGCCGTAGCTGCCGCCCAGGACGGCTTCTGCCCGGCCCTGCTCGCCGACGCCGACCTGCATGCCCCAGTCGGCTATGCCCGCGCCCATCACCGCGGCGCGGAAGCGGCGGGTCTGGGTGACGGCCCAGGCGGCCATGAACCCGCCGTGGCTCCACCCGGCGATGCCGAGCCGGGCGGGGTCCGCGACCCCGGCCGCCACCAGGTCGTCGACGCCGGCCACCATGTCGGCGAACACCCGGCCGTGTCCCTGGCTGCCGCGCGGGTTGGGGTGGAACACCGCGAAGCCGGCGGCGGCTAGCCACTGGCCCCACGACCACCAGCCCGCCATGAGCTCATCGGCCCACCTGCTATATAGGCCCCCGTGGACCGTCGTGACCAGGGGAAACGGACCGTCCGCACGGCTCCGGCCCGGCGGCAGGATCAGCACGCCGTCGATCTCCAGCCCGTCAGGTGCCCGCCAAGACAGCCGCTGCTGGGCGCCCCAGGTGACGGCGCGCAGTTCCGGGCGGGTGTCGCTGATCCGGCCGAGGGCATCCAGCGACCCAGCGTGGACGTCGCGCGGCGAGTAAGCCGTGCTTGTCAGGACCCCGATCACGGTCGCGTCGTCGCTGGCCGTGAGACCGGCGGCCTGGCCGGTCAAGCTCGCCACCCGTTCGAACGACGGGACCGCCGGGTCCAGCCGGTATACGGCGGTGTCCAGTCCTTCCGCGAACAGCGCCACCGGAGGACCGCCCGTGACCTGAACGAGCTCATCCGGGCAGGCGGTCATCCTGGCGGTCAGGTCAACGGGCTCGCCCGCCGGGACGGCGACGTCGAGCACGGCCGTGGCGTTAGCGGGCGGCACGGCGGCCAGCCAGGCCACATGCCAGCCGTCGGAGTCCTGCCACCACGCCGGAGAGCGGGCCTCGAGGCCCATCAGGCCCAGGTCGACCGCGGTGCGTGCGTCCAGATCGGTGATGTGCAGCCTGCTGGTGAAGGCACCCGGCTCGTCCTCCGGGCAGTCCCAGCTCACCACCGCCAGCGGACCGCCGCCTGGCCGCTGCGCGACGTCGACGACGTGCCGCCCAGCCAGCCCGGCGGCCAAGGTGAGTTCCCCGGTGGCCAAATCGAGCAGACGCAGCCGGTGCCAGAGCCAGTGCCGGCGCCGGGCCCGCTCGGACCAGACCATCACATCGTCGCCCTCGTCGTGGCGGCGTTCATCGTCCCCGGTCAGCTCATCACCGGCCACGACGGCCACCAGCTGCCCGGCGGCGAGCGGAACCAGCCCGGAGATCTCCCCGCCCCAGCGCAGGACAGTCTCGGCGACCCCGGCCGGCCCGTCCGCGGTGATCCGGAGACGGCGAAGCTCCTGGCCGGCGACGTAGAACAGCCACGCCGAGTCCGGTGACCAGCGCGGCAGCCGGGCGGGCACGCCGCCGTCGGTCAGCCGGGCTGGAACCGCGCTCCAGCCGACGGGCGCGAGCCACAACTCGCGGACCCGTTGCGCCCGCTCACCCGCCCGAGAGGTGGTCCAGGCAACCCAGCGACCGTCAGGCGAGATCGCCGGATTGGCCGGCTGAGTGCCATCCACGATCAGGTCCGCCGTCAGGGCCGCCGCCACCCCGCTGAGCTCACTCACCCGAGCATCCTGCCCGTGCCAGGTGCTCCTGGAGCAATCGGCCAGCCTTCGGGCCGGCAGGGTTCAGTGAATGCGCCGGGGCGGTTCGAGCGGGCCGATGACCTCGGCAACCGCTCCGTCGGCGGCCTTCACATAGCGCCTGACGGTGCACGGGGACTCGTGGCGCGTCTGGGCCT
>JAABUO010000581.1_pt1 | contig 65405 bp, 68 predicted proteins | sample 5559291 | NCBI WGS metagenome assembly JAABUO01 (sample SAMN10711878, study PRJNA513372) | rock metagenome | isolation source: Antarctica rocks | place: Antarctica: Victoria Land, Finger Mt sud | reverse complement strand
AATATCAAGCTCAATCTCATCATGATCTTGCACATCATCTGCGTTGATTTGTGATGAAACAGCAGCGTGAAACAACAAGTCTTTTATTGCATCTTTTGCATTGATCAGTTCTTTGAAATCTTCATCACTCATCATGTCATCAAGAACAACGTTGACAAGAAACTGATCTTGCGCATCATCTGCATCGATCTGTGATGAAACAGCAGCGTGAAACAACAAGTCTTCTGTCACGTCTTTCACATCAATCAGTTCTTTGAAATCTTCATCATTCATCATGTCATTTAAAACAACGTTAACGAGAAATTGATCTTGCGCGTCATCTGCGTCGATCTGTGATGAAACAGCAGCGTGAAACAACAAGTCTTCTGTCACATCTTTCACATCAATCAATTCTTCAAAATCTTCATCACTCATCTCGTCATCAAGAACAGCGTCGATGAGAAACTGCAAACGCTGCAGAACAGCAAGCGTGAGATCATTGACATCATCATTGACGACGTCAAGATGCTGAATCAGCTGAGCTTGATGAAGCTGATGCGACTGTTTGAATCAATGAGCGTTGAAGAGAATAAAAAGTCGTTTATTCTGATGAATGAGAACGAAGAGAATGAGAATGCTAATGAAAGAACGTCAGCGATGAGAAGTTGTGAGTTGAGAGTGAAAGAGATGTTGATTGTGATTTCATGAATCTAAGCTCTTTTTTTCTTCTTTTCTTCTTCTTTTGACACATCGTTTCTTTCACATCGCTATTCTCTTTTCGCTTTTCTTCTTTTCTCGCTCTCTAGTACTTCTCGATCAGCAACGAACACGTCGTTTGCACACTGCACGCATGCACGCACGCACGCATGCACTCAGCTCAGCTGATTCAACTTCATTCACATAGATGACATTATTCATCTTATTCTGTATTTTACTCGAATCGACGAAATTCTTCTTGAACATCTCAACAGTTTCTGTACGTGAAATGCAAAGAAACTTGAAGAATGAGAAGAATTCTTCTATTCGATTCTAATCATTCAACGATGCTTTCTCATCAGATCTCTGCAGACTATAGAGTTCTGAAACAGATGATTCTTGATGATCTGAGCTTCGTCAAGCACGATACAATGAAAATAAACTCGATGAAAGATATCATGATTCTTCTCATACATCTTCGTTCATCATTCTCGTCTACGAAGTCGTCAAGCGTGACGAAGAGCAAACTGCATGTTTAGATCTAACTGCAACATCATGTACATCGAGTTTTGATCATGTAATGAGTGAGACTCAGAGTCCTTCAGCAATAAAATGCACAGTTCGCGTTCTCAGTTCGCACATGTGAAGACAAATTATCGTAAATTCTTCGAAATTTACCTCAAGTAATCAGAGTTCTTTAGCAATAAAATGTGCAGTTCACATTCTCAATTCGCACATGCAAAGATAAATTTATCGTAAATCACTTGAAATTTACCTCTGATAATCAGAGTTCTTCAGCAATAATATTCGTAATTCGCATTCTCACTTTGCATAATGTGCAAAGATAATTTATCGAATTTTTTCTTAAATTTATCTTTGATAGTCAGCTTGAGCTCAGAGTTCTTCGACAATAAGATTCGCAGTTCGCATTCTCAGTTTGCATGTGCAATGATAAATTATTGCAAATTTTCAAATCTATCTATACTTTTGAATAAGTCATGAAAACATTATCACAATCTTGATGCAACGAAGTTAGAACATGAATCTGACAGAGTAAATGAGCATTAAGATGCTAATCTACTCATTCTCAGTCAATAATTGAACATAGTAGTGTCAACAACAACAGAATTACACGCTTTCAGAGATCGCATATCTTCAAGTACGTGTCGTGTCTTTTTCTTCTTCACTCTTTTTCTCTTTTATCTCAGAACTCGATCGCATTCATCAGTTCATCATGTATCAATCATTATTTCGCGTCGTCTTCTAAGTGAACTGTCATGACAAGTAATAAGAACAAGAAGAACTCGAACACTGCGATTGATAGTCAGATGCGTAGCATGTATTATGAATTGTTGACACGCAGTTAACTGACTCAATAATCATGTTTAGTTCATTTATCAACGAAATGTCAAAAGAAGAGTTGAGAAAGCAAGCGATAATCTTGACATATCATTGAAAGAATCTGAATTTAGATCTAAAAGATAAGAACGCGAGTTTCTTGATACATTGAACAGCTCAAATGATGATTTATCATCTCAAAAACAGTGATCTGCAGAATGACTGCAGAAGAAGGCAAAATCAATGTCAATATCATCATGTATATTTTCAGCTAATATGATCTCAACATAGTTCACTAAAGTCATTCGATTTTTCAAGAACATCTTGTCAAAGAAAAAGACGCATCAGCGTAAACAGCATTCTCACTCGTCGTTATCAATCTTGTCATCTTTTCAGCTCAATGAATGAATCTCAAAGTTTCAAAGATTGACAGAATTTTCATCAAGTTCTCTTGCATTGAGTTCATGATACAACGCAGCACAGATTGATGATTCAGATGACAACTCTAGAAAAATTCTTTGAGCAGAATTCAGATGATGATCGAGAACAGTCTCTGCTGCAGCTCATGTCGATGTGCTTAGATACATAGAACTCATTCTATTGACAACGATTATGACGTGTGAAGTAGAAAAGAGCATAACGTCATGATCAGAGCTACAATGAGTTCTCTTGAGCAATCTCATGCACAATCTCTGAAACAGAGATCGCGCACATCAATTAAAACACAGATCACGAACGAACTACTTTGTCGCGAAAAGATCAACAATAGACGAAGCTCGAAAGATAATGTGCAACTCAAATCTTGTCATATCATCAATAGATTGACAGACACAGTTATATGATTCTATTGAACAATATTGAGCACAAATAATGTTTCAGATTCAAGATGTAGTGAAGAATCATTATGTCTTTTACAAGAAAGTCAATACATCGAACTATGTCGTCAGATTGTTAGTTAATGATAACTTCATCAGTTCTGATATTGAAAAAATAAACATCTTCACAGACGTGATGCGTTGACTGACATGTACTTAGTCTGAAGAATGTCGTTTTCTAGTCTCAATGATCATGAAGATCACTGCTGTCTCATTTTTCAATCAAGAAGATCGTAGTCTTGATCAACTATCAAACATGAGAATCATGTTTGCTGAGCTGAAAGATGAAATCATGATACTCATAGCAATCGCGATTCAACATGTCATCAGCGAATGAACAAGTGATCAGAAGAAGATCAAGAAATGAAAAGAAGCTGCAGTAGAGAGTATAACATCTCAACTGTCAATGTTCTCTTGTGCTTTATCTTTAAAACAATTGAACAATGATTGATTAACATGCAACAGTAACACATAAGTGAATGATCAAGAGCTGACGAAAGCAAATTGAGACTTGAAGAAATTTGATATTGAGCATGCTGCATGAACGCGTCGTAAATCATGTTGAATATCATGAAAACGACGTATTCAACAGCATCTCTGCGACGTATAATTTCAATTGCAATCAGATAGATGATTTACTGACTATTAACGCGTCTTGAAAAATCATCAGAGAACGTTCTTTCTCTTCTTTCACTGATTCGAAGTACTCATCGATGTATTCTGTGAATGAAGTCTCTAGTCTCATAAGAAATCGAACATCGCAGCTCGAAAAGTCAAACAACACAGAAATCGCGACAGAAAAGACAAAGAATACAACAAATCAATCAGAATCAATGAATAGTGATGAACATGAAACACTTCAAGAAATATTGAATGATGAACAGAATCAAGATCAGAAGAACGATTCAGATGTGAGCGTTCGTTTTTCAGCTATAAAAATGAGCGATAACTAATGCAAGATAGATGTCTGAAGAATTCAAAAACACAACTGAAGTCGAATCTGATCAGATTTTGTTCGACGAAGTCAGAGATACATATCGATTATGAACATCGAAGATGAAAGATAGTCGAAAAATGAGCTACGCTTGATCATTCAACAACTTTCGCAAGCAGCTGAAGATAGACATTAAGACTCTGTATTATCAAAGAGCAAATGAAAGTGAATGTGTACTGACGTTTGAAAATGAGTATCAGATTTTTCTGAAGAGAGTAAAGAAGAAATTGAACGTCAATGTTGACGTTTGACGAGAAAGTAAGAGCGATTATATAGAACTCGAGTGATAGTAGTAGAATATTTTGTATATGAACAATGAATACAATCGTAAGTTGCTTTGATGCTTTTAGTTCTATTGATTGCGAGTAACTTATACAACGTGCTTGCAAGAATGAAGAATCGTACAAGACATTATGAAATACACAAGCTTGTTTTCAAGAAACTAAAACTTTTGAGCAGTGCACGACATGATGTTTCAATGCGACAACGAGATAAATCTGAATAAAATACCTCAATTTACCTATCATGAAATAATGACGTGATAAGTATTTGTCAAGAAACGTGCACAGATTACAAATTTCACATACTGATAATAATGAGTGCTGAATGTGAACACTGATCAGATGATACACATTGCGCATTGTATTATTTGAGCATAAAAAGCAAATGACTGTCATCAAGAGCTACAAGTGATTGTAGCTAGCTATTAGTTGTTGATGAGTGACTATTAGAGCTTGTGAGCTAGAAGCTCGACTAAACAGATATTTTTGACTGATGCTAGCTTGATGAGCTTGTAGTCAGTTTTAGCTGGTTTCGTCAAATGATCGATGATTCTTGATGATCAAAAGCATACAAAGAGTCTTCTCATTACAGAGTCAACAACAGTTATGAATAACTTTATAATGAAACAATCTTTTCTACAAATTCTACAATACAACATCAGAAAGTTATTAAGAATTCAAGAATCATTTCTAATTAATAAAGAAGTTTACGAATTTGACATAGTAATTATACAGAAGTAAGATCACAACAACAATGATTCACAATTATTTAGTTCAGCACACAACTTCTTTTATCTAGTGAAAAACTCGTCATCTTAATCAAGAACATGCATATACATTAACAAACATTTAAAATTCAATCAATGAATAGTAAAAACAGCTGAGTCAGACATTTGCTCAATCAAAATATTAACTTGTAATGCAGATAACGAAATGCAGACGTTAAGACTTCTAAACATCTACAACTCATGCTCACTGTTTACTACATTCACAGAAAGATCTTCAATCATTTCTCATTTGAATGAACTACTTAAGAATGACTGTGAACAACTAATTGTAGAAGATTTCAATTTACATCATTTTCATTGAGAGAAATAAAGATGCTTCACTCATCATATGATGATTGATACTTTACTAAACATCATTACAAATGCAAGATTGAAATTATTGCTGAAATTAGACATTATTACTTGCAAAGCTCACAATCAATTTATGATGATTGATTTAGTCTTTAACAGCGAGAAAATACAGTTCATGACATGCAAGTGCAAGATACAAATCAATCTGCATTAGAGATTGAATCATCTTTTGATTGTCACAAAGCTATGTTTACAAACAATCTCAGTGCAACTTTTAACTTGATGACTTTGAAAGAAAATGAATACAGAAGCATTAAGTACTTATCTGCAAATACATCTATCTTTGAAACACTCTTTAAACGACAAGACTATGATGAATGACAAAGTGTGCAAGATTATTAGAGTATTACAGAAGATCATCAAGAAATTTATTTTCTTAACAAAGTTATCAAATTGAGTAAGAGACTTTTGAAATCAAAGCTGCTTCAAAGTAGTAATGAAATCAAGATGATTGCAAATCATATGAAAAACACAAGATACATTAGAAGCGTGAAATGAATATTTGAAGCACAATGATTATAAAAACAAGATCATTCAACAAATGAAATGCATACACTGTCAGAATCATGTCTAGATGATACAATCAATGAAGATCAGAGTGAATAGTGCTTGATCTTTAGAGATAGCTATAACTCAATATTAAGAATACAGAAGAAGATTGATACAAAAGCTTTTATTTATGTAATATTCAGAGACTGTGCTAGACTCGAAAGAAATGTGTTTGTGACATGAGAAGAATGTGATGTAGATGAACAAGATGTTGATGAAAGAAAAGAGTGTTAAGAAAGAAAAAAGAGATTGAGTCATATCTGAGTCAAATCTGAGTCAAACCTAACTAGCTTGCTGATTAACTCTAATCATTACGCAGAGAACTCGCTAGCGTTCACTGTGAATTGATTAGAGCTTTAGTCTTGTTCAGTCTTATCAGTCTTGATACACTCGTAACATTACTCTCTTCTTTGAAAATTCATGTTTGCATGAATGTAGTTTATTTGCTCACTTTTGTTAATAGTTATTCCGATATTTAGCGCGATTTGTTTGAATATAGCTTATGAAATTCGTTCAAAACTTTCTCTGAGTCATTGAATTTCTCTTTATCGACATAGTATCATTCATCGTTTCTATCTAGATCTGTTCATTTGACTTTGTACTGTATTCAATCTCGATAGCGTCTGAAGTTCAATATATCGTCTATCTCTCAATGTTCATCATCTTCAATAGTGATTAATTTGAGTGATTCTGAATGCTGTTCTGATAGAGAGTCTTCTGAATATGATCGCAGTAGCTTCGAGTTGAACATTGAATGCAGATGCTTCATGCTGACTGATAAACGAAGATGATAGAAGATACTCACTTTGACAGTGATTTGATAGAAATCTAGCTGTTTGTCTTTCAAATCTTTGCAGAGTCTCGTTGTCTTGATGTTTCTGAAAGATAGTCAAATTCAGTCATTTACTTCATAAATGATGTTTCGTCTATGTTTATTGATTTGAACTTCAATGATCAGCTTCATCTTTTTCAATTGTTGATGATCAAAGTTCAGTAACTCTTTCATTTGAATGACAATATCATCTGCTTTTCTAGCTTCAAGTCGTTCACAAGTTGTTTTGTAGTCAGTCGTATCTGAATTGAAACTTATTCAAGAGTGAAATTCTTTATTGAAGTAGAAGAAGATCATTGAAGTGATCGAGAAGATATTGAAATTGTCGCTGAATTTCATCATAGATATTTATTTGACTCAGTCGTTCTGCATGTAATTGCAGTAGATTCTAAGTTCGCGTTCAACGTCTTGATTGACTCGTTTCGATTGATCGTTGATCTCAAAACAATAGACTGTGAATAGACTAGCTGTGATTCTCAGTCGCTTGCAAAGACTTTTTCACATAGTCAATATGAATTGAGAGTCTCTGTTCGAAACAATAGAACTGAGTAGATCATGCAGTCGATAGACATTTCATAGCATGATTCAAATCGTTTCTTTGACTGAGATGTCATCGTCTTTTCAATGACAGAGAACATAGTGATGTTCTTTGATGAGACAATATATGATTGTGCAAATGACGTTATAGCTTTCTGACAGAAGTAGTTCAGTGATGAAGTTCATAGCTATATCTTTTCAGCGTTTCTGTGAAATTGAAAAAGAATGATGAAGTTCATTGATGCTATTTTTAGAGACTTTGCTTCGCTGACAAGCATAACAGTTTCGAATGTATCATTGAATAGTAGCTTGATGATTTGATCAATAGTAGAAACGCTGAACTAGATCGATGATTCGTTTATTGTCGAAGTGAAAGATTAAAGATTGATTATGCACTTCTTGTAGTAATTTCGTGTGCATGTTCTCAGAGATTCACAGTAAATCTTTTCTAAATAGAACGTTGTCAATGATTTCGCAGTTCTTCAGTTTAGTGATATGAAATTTGAGCTTGTTTTTATTCATAGCTTGTCTATATTCGCTGCAGAGCTCATTTGTTTGATTGATCATTCATACTCTGATAGAAATTTGCTTTCGATTCAATAAATAGAACATTAATTCTATCAAAAGTCAGAATAGTCTGAAAACAATCTTCAAGACGCTGAGCTGATTCAGAGACGTTCGCTAGAAGCATTCTAATTAGAGCATCGACTTTAATGTTTATTTTGCCTGATCTAAATATGATTTGAAAGTTGAACTTCGATAGAATGTTCAGATAGTTGACTTGTCATTGACTCAACTGTTTGTTTTTCATGAAGATTTTCAAAGTCTGATGATCGATAAACATCTGAATGAGTAGTTCAGTGCATTTCAGCTCGAGTCGTCAGTGTTTGAAGCATCGAATAATGATTAGCAATTTCTTGTCATAGATGTGATAATTGATTTCAGCGAAGATCATGCTTTTGCTGTAGAAGATCATCGAATGAAGAACTTTCTTGTCATCATACTGAGATAGTATTTCATCTTTTACATAGTTTGAAGCATCGATCTTCAGAATAGCTTGTCATTTGAGATCGAGCTGACTTGTTTCTTTAAATTGTCAAAGACTTGAACACAGATCTCATTTCAAACAAAAGACATGTTCTTTCTAGTCAGCTGAGTGAATGATTTAACTAGCTTCGAGAAGTTCTTAATGAAACGACGATAGAAGTTAATGAATTTCACGAAGCTCTAAATTTCTTTTAGATTGATCGAAGTGATTCAGCTGACTATGACTGTCACTTTGCTGAAATTCATACAAAGATTTAGTTCTGATATGATGACTTCTAGAAAGACAGTCTCTTCTACATTGAATTCGCACTTTCGAATATTCATCTGCAGTTCAGCTTCGCGTAGTCGACTCAATACTATTTTGACGTGATCTCTATGTTTCTTTCTCATTTTGCTATAGATGAGAATGTCATCTAGATAGACTTGACAAAAGTCATTCAGAAGATTTCATAGAACATCATTCATATATTGCTGAAAGAAGATCGATTCATTAATCAGTTTGAATGATAACATCTTGTATTTATATGCTTCTAAAGCAGTGATAAAAGTGATGTAATTCTCACTATCGAGATGCATTCAAAGTTTGTTGAACGCTGATATGATGTTCAATCTAGTCAGATGCTTGCAACTCACTATTTTATCAATGATCTCATTTATCAGCGATAGAGAGTATCTATTTCTTTTGAAAATAACATTTAGCTTTTGATAGTTCACGCAGAATCGAAGATCTTCATTTGCTTTAAGAGCGAATAAAACGAAGAAGAAATAAAGAGTCTGACTAGAAGTGATGAATTTCTTCAACAGATTCTTGTTTAAGTACTTCTTTACTTTCAGAAGTTTGACAAAGAACATTCAATAGACTTGACAGCGAGAAAGCGTTGAATCACTGATGAGTTCGATTTTATGATCATAGAAGCGATGAGAAGATAGTTTATTTGATTGAGCTCGATCAAAAACATCTAGAAACTCATGATATTTTGATGACAGCTTCGCTTTAATATTTTCCCAATTCTGAGTCGTTTCATTGATTGAAGAGACGTTTAAAGCGTTTAAATCGCACTGAGTATTATACGCGATTTTTCTATTGATGTTCATCATGAATAGAGCAAAGACTTTGATCTTGTTCTTCTTTAAATGATTCAACAGTGTTTTGAACGAAGCTGTGTCTATGCTTCGAATCGAGAATGACTCTTCTCAAACTAGTCATTTGAGCATCATAGAGATCTTAGTCTGAGTGATTGAAGAAGACAAAGTTGATCGCGATCAACTTGAGTGCTTTGAATTGAGAGAAATCGAAAAAATCGAAATAAAAGTATTCAATTGATTCGAAAAAACAATGACGTCGTTTTGCATATTCAATAATATTTCGTTTTTGTTCATTCAGAGCTTACTCAATATGACTTCATGATGATCAATATCAGTTATCAGCATTGATACAATCAATTTCTTATGACTTTCGATGATGAGATTGAGTAGAATTTTATGAGTGATAATCTTCTTAGATATCTTCTCATCATAATCTCTTATTAGCTTCTCTTTTGCCAGTGATATAAATTGAATTTTCAGTTTCTCGCATACTTTATCAACTAGATTAGAATGTATGATCATGTAAATGACTGAATCACTGTCTATTAGAAGACGAAGACTGAAAGATTGATTCTGAGAGATGAGATGAACGTCAATTAGAAACGACTTTTCAAAGTAATTTTCTTTTGATAGAATTTCGTCTAGTTTGCACAAAGATATAATCTTTATCTCTTTGATGACTTTTGAAAAAATGACTAGTTTTTTGAATCGAAATTCGAATTGAAATCGAAGCGATCATATTCATTGTTCACTGCATTGATTTTAGTAGATCGATCAAAGCAATTTTTAGAGCTATGATCTGATTTATGACATATGAAACAGCTTTCGACTAAAATATCTGTCTCTTTGACGCTAGTTAAAATCGCGTCGCGCGACTTTAGCTGATCAGACTTCGAATGATTGACTGACTGAGTGACAACAGTCGCTCTATGAAAGATAGTCTTAGAAAGATCATTGATGCGTTTGATCTTGTTCTTGATCTCTCGAATGACTCGCTGATCATTATTCAAATGAATCAGATAGAAATGAATTTCTTTTAGAAAATCAGATTGAACTAGTTGATCTACTCAAATGAATTGAAGACGAAAATGTATTTTATCTTTCAGATCAGCGATCAGTTGCTTCTCATGATAGTCTAGATAGAAAGATAGACGTTGAAACTGAGTATAAAATTCATTGAATTTCTTGAATTCTTGAATCAAGTTGTAGTATTCTCTACGAAACTTGACTTTCTTATTCGAATCATTGAACAACTGAGCTAGCTCTTTCAAAAGATCGTCGATGATTCTATAGAGATTGACACAGTCACGTTCGCGTCTAGCTTGAGTGATCTCAGCTGCGTCATCGAATAATCTAGAATGTATATAGTTCAATTTGACTCGTTCATTAGAAAAGAGATTGACGTTGATCTCTAGTTTATTCTGAATTTTTCCGTATCAATTCTTTCAAGTAGAGTTCTTTTCATCAGTAAACAGCGAAGAATCAGGTATTTTTTGAGATCTAAAACGCTCAGAGTAGATGAAATCAGAAGAAGTGTTTTCTTTAGCTTGAAGTCTAGTCTTCAACTCTTTGATTTCGTCTTCTTGTTGTTTATTTAACTCATAGAGTTGATCTGTTTCTTCATCGAGAACTAGACTTCAAGCCTTTCAGATTTCGTAGAACATGAGAAGTATTATCATTTCAGCGAATGATTCGTCATCTTCATGAATGAATGATGCAACACTTGATGATTTCGTTCGTGATTTCGATGAATCAGCATCAGAGATTTGAGAGAAACGACTTTGAAATTCTTCAAAATGCTCTTCAGCAGACGAATGACTAAACATGATAAGATTTGTTTGAAAGAAAATTGAATGAATGATGATGCTTGACAATTGAAGAAGAAAGACGTATAGAGTGATGTTTAATCTTCAACAAAGAAGATGAGATTTGTTTGTTGATTTGATTGATTCTCTAGCAAACAACGAAGATTCTTTATCATTGAATCTATCGATCGATTTGATTCTTGAGCAATTCACAAAGATTCTTTATCGTAATTCTCATAATCGAATGAACTTTACGTACTTAATGAGCGATAAGTAGTCTAGCAATTCAAACAGTCTCATCGTTGATTCTATTCAATTCTCTAGTGTTGTTCTATCTTTCAATTATCATTGATCATCAGATAAATGAATTTCTTTAGACTTGTTCTGTCTAGACGAGTATGTTGAATGAGTAATGAGATCAGTATCGTGTGATTAACGAATTCTTAATATAATGTCAGAATCATGTCTAGATGATACAATTAATGAAGATCAGAGTTGATAGTGCTTGATCTTTAGAAATAGCTATAACTGAATATTAAGAATACAGAAGAAGATTGATACAAAAGCTTCTATTTATGTAATGTTCAGAGACTGCGCTAGACTCGAAAGAAATGTGTTTGTGACACGAGAAGAATGTGATGTTGATGAAAGAAAAGAGTGTTGAGAAAGAAAAAAGAGATTGAGTCATATCTGAGTCAAATCTGAGTCAAACCTGACTAGCTCGCTGATTAGCTCTAATCATTACGCAGAGAACTCGCTAGCGCTCACTACGAATTGATTAGAGCTTCAGTCTTGTTCAGTCTTATCAATCTTGATATACTCATAACATACACTTCAAATCACAGATCAACAACGAGATTTATTTGTACAAGATGCTGACTACGAATCTTCTGCAAGTTATGCTTGTCAAAAGAGTTGAACAATCTCATCAACATTGACAGAGCAGTAACAGCGCTTTACTCACATGTTGAGCTCATACACAGTTGAAAAGCAAAGCAATAACAACGCGATCATCAGCACGTTGAAGCTCGCACATACACAGAATGATAGCAACGTCTTTGCATACATGCTGCAATTCATATATGACATATACATATATATTGCGAACGCACGACTCAGCTTTTGCGCATATACAAACAGACGTGATGCAGTAAATCGATCGATTTTTCGCATTTTCAGACCGATTTACACGCAGCGTAATCACACATAGAGCAGTAACAGCGCTTTATTCACACGTTGAACTCATATACAACATACACACATATATTGTGAAGATACGATTCAGCTTTTGCACATCTACACGTCTGCATAATGCAGTAAATCGATTGATTTTTTGCTTTATCAGATTGATTTACATGCATCGCAATCATATACATTGCAAAAACATGACATAGTCTTTGCTCATATACACAGAACGACAGCAACGTCTTTGCGCACGCGCTGCAACTAATATACGACATTCATACAGTCATTACGAAGGCACGACTCAGCTTTTGCGCACATACACGTCTGTGTGACGCAGTAAATTGATTGATTTTTCGATTTTCTGATCGATTTACATGCGTCGCAAATACATAGATCAAAACTCATCTAGTTTATTCAGCTGAGTGATCATACAGCGAACTTGAAAGCTCACGTTGAAGTGACTAGCTTTCATCTACATAGATCAAAGCTCATTTAGTTCGCTTAGCTTGATAATCATACAGACAAGTTGAAAGCTTATGTCAAAGTGATCAGCTTTCACAATTCTGAGTTGTTTATATGATCACTTGATTATATAAACAGCTCACATGCTCATATGCGCATTTTAATGATCTGACTGCTCAATGAGAAGATATACTGCATCGACTTTGACTAGATTACATGTAATTTAGCATATACACAGCGCTTTAGTGCTACTATTTAGATAAATAGCATCGTGTTTCATAGTCTTAGACTGCATAAGCATGTAAAACTTTAAAAAAAAAACTTTAAAAAAAACTTCAGATCATAAATGTAGAAGCTGAGTGAAGCATTTAAATCGATATGATGCTTTGCAAAATGAGTTAGAATTGAAAGTCAGTTATTTAAAAAGCTTTCTCAGTTTTTGTCACTGAAGTGAAGCAACATTGATCATATGACAATGATGTTCAAGAAAAAAATCGAGATACTGCAAAATGTCAGAGACTGAGCTAAACTAGAGATACTATCAATATAAAAGACTGATATTATTATTATTACTTTGATAGAATCTAAATACAAGATAATACATCAGATAATGTACAAGATGAAAGACAAAGAGAAAAAGAAAAGAACGAAAGCTCAACTTTTATATACATGAATCAAGCAGAATTAAGACTAGACAGTAGTTTTATTGACTTAAGATTGCAGAAGTTTGCACATATAACTGAGATGATCAAAACAGAATTGCTGAAACTAGATTAAAATAATGATGATTAAATTGATGATTTGATTCATTGAACTGCAAAATAGATTCAATGAATCAAGATTATTTAAGATATTGATGATTTATGTTTTAAATCAAATTGATGATTTGACATCATGACAGTAACTTCTCTCTTCAAGATTGAGCTTCTGCAAGATGATAAGAAGAAACAAGATGAAATGAGAAAGAATTAAAGATGAAGACTGAAATGAGATGAGAATTGATGTGAATGCATTTTAATGTAATGAAGTACAGATGAAACTAAAATAAATCTGAGTCACATTTGAGTCAGATCTGAGCAAGATGTTTGAAAAGCAAGATGAGATGAGACGCATTTTAATGTGATGATGCATGATGAAATTGAAACACATTTGAATCACATCTGAGTCAGATTTAAACAAGATGTCTGAATCAGATTTAGATAAAATCTGAGTCAGATTTAAGTAAGAGAAAGACGAAACATAGTTTAATGTGATGATGCACAAACAAAACTAGAATACATCTGAGTCACATCTGAATCAGATTTAAACAAGATATCTGAGACAAATCTAGACAAGATCTGAGTCAGATTTGAGCTGAGTTGAAACAATGAAGATTGAACTTAAAGTTCTTGACATTGACATTAAAATATCACACATGACAGTACATGTGATTCTTCGACGACAGAATTGACGAGATGATATTCATTGAGTGCTTGCTCACAATTATTCAGAAGATGAAAAGACTTTTAAGTAGAAAAGTGATCTTTTCAATTGATGTAATACTTGAGCAAAGATGAATTATAGCATTTATCACGCTTGAAGTTTAGTATGCTGTTTACATATCAGAATCTTTCATCATTCTCAATGATAATGAGTTCTTGAAGTTTCTGACGTTGACTTGAAAAAGAGTCACTTACAATATGATTCATAAGAATAACATGAAAGATTGAATGAATCTTCATGAATGCTGAAAAATTTAACTCAATAATTAGAAAATTGTTCTTGAAGACATGCTTGATCTTGAAGAGATCAACGTTATGATCGTTTAACTTAACAGTGAAGTGAGCGATGCTGAGATTGCAAACATTCAATCAGACTTCATCTTCAACGAAGTATCTAGAACAAGAATGACGAAAGAGATTAACATTGAATTTGTAAATGATCTGAGCTATAAGCATCTCATCATGTAGATGCTCAGTCAGTTTCTTCATCTTCTTGATGAACTCTTCAACATTGATGAACTTGTCTTGAGCTTGAAACATAAGATTCTCAAGCAAAGACTCAAAAGACTTGAAGTCTAGACGTAAGTTTTGACTTGAATTGATCAAGAAGAATGATGCTAGAGTGATTAATGATGATGCATTATTGATGATGAATTTGACTTCAGAAAGTCACTTAGCTCAGTCATCTTGCATGTAGTTGACGAAGATTCAAAGATAATGCTTCATGACAGCATTAATTTTCTCGATTTGATCATCGATTTCAGAGTGATACATTATTGATAACTTAACGTTTATCTTCAGCATTTTACACATATGCTTTCAGACATCAAAGATGAATTGTATATCTCAATCAGATATGAAGAACTTGAGTAAATCATGATGTTTTCAAACATGAGCATAAAAGCAGTTGATAACTTCTTCAACTTTCATAGAAGTGATGAGAACTAAATGTCTCATTTTGATAAGATGATCGATGAAGACTAGAACATATTTATATGTGATATTCATGAAGATACTGAGCGATAAAGAATCTACATAGTTCATGAAGATATCATGTCAACGATGTTTGAGAATTGAAAGAAGATGCAATCATTCTTGAGTTCATTGTTTAAAGAGCTTGAAATGTGTGCATATGTGACGGTTTCATATGAAGCATTGAACATACTTATAAATGTTTGATCATCAGTAAACTCAACTAATCAGTTCATAGCTTTTTGCTCTTTCTGAATGATTATCAATGATACTATCATGAGCAAGCTGAATGATACGAAGACGTAGTTTATCTGAGTTGAGCATGTACTTTCTTTCTTGAAAGTACAGATGATTCTCATGTTCTTCACACTCAGCTAGAGAAATCTTGTTGTGATGTCGTGCTTCATTGCAAAGTGCTTCGATTATTTGAACTACGAATTTGTCATTGATTTCAACTTGCTTTCACAATGTTTGAGTGAAAATGTCAGCAGAATCTTCATCAAGATTCAGAGTGTCTTGATTTAGCTGAAGCTTGACATCTTCAATGTTGAATTCTTCAATTTCTAGATTCATGAGAACTAGAATTTGCAAGAGTGCTGAGATAATTGAGAACAGATGTAACTGAATTGAATCTAGAGCAATGATTTGTGACTGAAGCTTCATGACTTTGATGTTGAAGATGTCAAGAGTGAGATTCTCAACAATATCAAAATCTAAAACATGAGTTTTCAAAATTGTCTGATGTTGATATTGATGTCAAGAATCAAATGTATCTCTCTCTTTAAAGAATTCTTCTGAGTGACGTGTCAGAGCATTCAACTTATCGTTAATCTTGTCAAAATAATAAGCGATGCAACAGTCGAATCTAGACAGAAACTCACTTTAATGAGCTTGATGATGATTCAACTGCTTAGTTGACATGAAATACTTAAGATTTTTGTGATTTGTGATCATCTTGATAGAATAGATAGAGTCTTCAAGCTCTAATCATCATTTCTTAAAAGCGCAAACAATGATCATGAGTTCTTTATCATAAATTTCGTAGTTACACTCAACTGAATTATGCTTCTTCGAAAAGTAAACGACTGAATGAAGAATCTTGTTCTCATCATATTGAGAAAGAATGTCTTTAAACACATAGTTTGAAGCATCAATTTCTATCACAATCTTGTAATTTGAATTATAGTGACGAAGAATAATTTTGAAAGTGAAGACTTTCTTAAGAGTGTTGAATGTAATCTGACATTTCTGAAATTAGACAAAGAGTACATCTTTTCTGATGAGATGAGTGAGCGAGATAGTTATTTTACTATAGTCATAGATGAATCTTTTATAAAAGTTTGTGAAATCTAGAAAACTTTGAACGTCTTTAACGTTGATCAAGATGAGTCAGTTAACAATGATGTTTATTTTAGAAGAGTTCATCTTGATCTCTTCGATGATGATTATCAATTCTAAATACAAAACTTGAGTGATGTGAAACTTGCATTTGATTATATTTATCTGAAGATCTGCTTCTTGCAGCTTTCGCAGAATGAGCTTGACATGAATCTCATGCTTGAGTTTATTGTCAAAATAAATCAAGATGTCATTCAGATAAGCTGTATAGAACTTATCTAAATGTTTGTGAAGAGTATTGTTAATATACTTCTGAAATGAGACAGACTCATTACATAGATTAAAGAGCATGACTAGATACTTGAATAATTCAAATTGAGTGCAAAAGATGATGAAAGTTTCATCTTCTTCTTTGATTCAAAGTCGATTGAATGCAGAAATGATATTCAGCTTGATAAAGATTTTAGCTTGACTCAGATGATTCAGCGTTTCTGAGATCAGAGACAGAGAATATCGATTCTTGATTGTGATAGCATTCAGATCTCGATAGTTCATGCAGAAGCAAAGTTCTTCTTCAAGTTTCTTGATGAAGAGAACAGAAGTGATCATTTGAGAGTGACTGACTCAAATGAAATCTTTGCTCAGATTCTCATTCAAATAATGACGAAGTTTTAGAATTTCATCACGACTCATGTCGTACAAAGCGAAGACTGAGAGTTAAGCATCTTTTTTAAGATGTATGACATGATCATGAGCTTGATACAAAGACAAGATATCAACGTTCTTCTTGAAAAAGATGTTTAGAAACTCAAAATATCTGAACGATAGAATTATGACTGAATTGACATTCTTACTTTGTCAACAAACTTTAAGATCTTCTTGTGTCATGAATACAATCAAATGAAATTTCTTTTTCATTTGATGAAGATTCAAACGATAATTCTTATCATATATACTGTCTTGAGAATGAGATGAGAACTGAGTAAGAGTTGAACTGTTCTTTAAATGAACAGTCAAAGTCGTGTGATGCAATTTTGACTCATCAGAGTCTAGACTAGAAGACGAGATTGACTCAAGATTCAAGAAAACATAAATTTTCTTTAGAATGATGCTAAACACTTCAATATCTTTGACATGAGCAGCATGATCAAAGCTTTGAGCTCTCAACTTGACTATGTCAAGTTGTATAGAAAATCGATTAAATTGATCTGCTTGAAAGACAACAGAAGTTCTAGAAAGAAAAGAATTTCAACACTTGATTTTTAATGAGTATTCTTTTTGAATGACTTGAAAAATACAACTAGAAGCTTCTTGTTTCAGATGAGAGACAAGATTGAACGAGATTTATTTCTTGTGAACAAGCTGAGTATTAGTTAACTTCTCATGAGTGAACGAGAAATTATATTGCTTTTTGTGAGCAGACGAGAAACTGAGTTGCTTCTTGCAAGTGAATTGAGAATTAAATTGCTTCTTGTGAGCGAACTGAAAACTGAGTTACTTCTTTCATGTGAATGAGAAACTAAATTGCTTCTTGCAAGCGAACTGAAAACTGAGTTACTTTTTATGAATGATCTGTAGACTGAATTACTTCTTGTGAGCAATCTATAGACTGAATTGCTTCTTGTGAGTGATTCATGAACTGAGTTACTTCTTGTGAGTGAATTGAGAGCGAGATTAAGAGAAAGCTACTTTGTTAACTTCAAATGAGAAATTTTCTTCTTGTTGATTAAGATCATAGATCTTGACGAGAAATGAGCAACAATGATTAAGACAGAAGAAGAAAAACAAGATGAGAATATTGTGCTCAAAATTGACATCAATGACGTGATGATGAAGTCATGACAAACTCATGATGATGAGATACTGACTTAATTCAATGACATAAAAGAATAGTCTTTTGATGTGTTCATTGAGAATCATTGTGATTTCAATGACATGAGTAATGTCATCGATTAAAGCGACTTGATCATCAAATTCTTGAAGTTTGCAAGAGTGAATTAATTAATGCAAGAAAAGATGATGTTGTTGCGTGAAGAATTTATTCATAAAGACATAAGCAGAGACTTCACTATCAATCAGAGCGAGAGTGAAAACTCTAGATTAAGATTGATGTAGAATACAGAATACTATCATGTGACTATTTTTGAATGTTGAATTGAATTCAAAGAGTTTCAAGACAGATTTAGCAAAAAACTTTCTATATGATTGAAGTGAGAGTGAAAAGATTGAGACTAATAAACAAGATGATATGTATACAAATTTCTGAGCGTAACTTAACTCAGAAACTAAACTTTTCTTATGAACAGCGAGACTTCTTCATCTATACTGATGACATCACTGTCGTAAACATTCATGATATGCAGAGTGAAGAACTTCTTATTTGAGCATTCTTTAGCAATTTTGCTTGAATGTTGCAACTTGCAGTAGTAGTAAAACTTTCACTTGTTGCAGATTTTCTTAATCTTAAAAATGATCAGAGTCTTATCTTGAATAATGATAATGATGAAGTTTAGATTCATTGACTCATTGAAAGATGAGAAAGAAAGAGACGAAGATACTGTTGAAACAACAGTCACAAAAATGATGATCTGTGAACTCAAAGAGTTACTAATTGATGCAGAGATGCTCTTGACTTTGATGAATGAAACAATGACAAAGACGAAGTAAGATTGATAATGCTTAAGCTGCTGAAGCTCTTCATCAATGTCAAAGAATGCTTGAACTCATTAATGAAAGATGAATGATTGAGTTTCATCAAGATTTTATTAGAAGAAGACGATGACTTAAGTGAAATAATTGACATGACGCTTCAGACAGTCAATTAATGAGAAATTTCTTATCAAAGAACATTTTTTCTTTTGATAGAAAAGATTGTAGTAGTTGACAAAGCTATTTGTATCTTGCTTCAAAGTTTTGCAAAGATATAAATGAGCATCTTCTGTCTTGAAAGAATTGTTGCAGTAATGACGTAACTTATGTCATTAATCTGCAAAGATAAAAATGATACAAAGATTATTGACTCGATATTGACTCATTAAATTGTGAGTCTTCTTATTTATGATGAGTCATGACTTGACATAGATGATCTTGACTCGATGAAAGAAATAATGATCATCGTTCACGTTCATGCGCTGTATCAGACTCTGCTCTCATGCATTCAATCGATCTTTGTTCTTCTCATACTCAAATATGTTGAGAAGCTTCTTGAATCTAGAAGCAATGAAGACAACGACAGAGTTCACAGAAAGATAAACGACAAAAGAAGATTGATTGTTCAAGATTTGTGCGATGATCTGAACTATCATCATGAGAAACTGAGAATTCAACTTTATATAAACTGAAGAATTAAGAATGATGAATGAAGATGAGATGATGACATCATGTTGTTGAACTTGATTTTGAAGCTCTTGCATTACGCGAAAGATCTCAACTGAATTTTCAATCACACTTTGAGTGAACTGTTCAACAGCACGCTCATCATCGATCAAGAAATTGTGAAGTGACTTCATTTAAGTGAAAGAATAACTAAACGAGATTTCAACGTATGAAAACGTTGCAGAAAGTGTAGATCTTTTGTAATGTTAAAGACTGAGCTAGATTAAAAATATTATCAATATAAAAGACTGATATTATTATTATTATTTTGATAGAATCTAAATACAAGACAATACATCAAATAATGTACAAGATGAAAGACAAAGAGCAAAAGAAAAGAATGAGAATTGAACTTCTATATACATGAATCGAGCAGAATCAAGACTAGACAATAGTTTTATTGACTTAAGATTGCAGAAGTTCGTGCACATGACTGAAATGATCAAAACAGAATTGCTGAGACTAGATTAAGATGATAATGACTAAATTAATGACTTGATTCATTGAACTGCGAAACAGATTCAATGAATCGAGATTATTTAAAATATTGACGATTTATGTTTTAAATCGAGTTGATGATCTGACATCATGACACGAGAAAAGTTCTTTTTCTCATCTTCTCAAGCAAATGTCAACAACATCACAAAATCATTCATATTTCTGACAGTCTCATTCAATTCACATATTACAAAAGATGAAGTGAAGCAAACAATTAAATGAATAAAAGCAGACAAAGCATCAAGCGCTTCAGATATTTCAAACAAAGTACTTCAAGCAAGTCTCACAGAATTAATCTCAGTACTGACGAGTTTATTCAATGCATGCATAATACATAAGTATCATTTGAAGCAGTTCAAAAAGACTCAAACAATAGTATTATGCAAATCAAAGAAAAGTGATTATATTGATTCAAAGATGTATCGACTTATTGCTTTGTTCAATATCATGAGCAAAGCGCTGAAGTTGATCATGATCAAAAGACTGAGTGACATAGTTGAGATTCATTGCATGCTATCAAATGCTCAAATGAAAGTAAGATGCAAGTGATTTATGATCTTGACATTAAATCTACTAATAAATCAAGTTCACACAATGTGAGACTGTGAAATCAAATATGTGATCTTCATGCTAAGCTTAAACGTCATTGAAGCGTTTAATCAAGTCTCACACATCAGACTTCTGCATATGCTGAAAATGAAAAGAACATTAAGCTACATAATCAAATGAACACGCAGCTTTCTAAAGAATCAAAAGATGTCGCTAATATTCAATGAATAAATGAGCGACATGCGTGAAATAAATGCAGATATATCGCAAAGATTCTTCATTTCATTGATTCTTTTTCTATTCTTCAACGCAAGTTTAATTAAAAAATGCAAAGCATTGAGAATTAAAATTAAAGTGCTTGACTTCATAAATGATATTAACATTCTAGTCTACGACAGATTCACTGAAGAAATTTGCAAAACACTGAGCAAAGTACATAACGTCTGCGCGAAATGAACTTACACTCATGACGCAACGTTCGCATCAGAAAAGTATGAGCTTACACATTTCACTAGAAAATCGAAAAGATTCAACATGATGACTAGCATACAAATAAAAAACTTAGTTATTAAATTAAAATCAGACGTATGAGTTCTAGAAGTGTAACTGAACACGAAACTGCAATAAAATGCGTATCTTCAACAAATAAAGACGAATCACGTTACAAGAATGCTGATACTTAGTCATCTTGAAGTCTTCATATGAAGAGCTATCTTCACAAAAGTGAGACAAGTATACTCAGCAGTGATGAGATCAGAAATTGCATTTAAAGCATCAGTCTGACATCAGCGTGACAAGAAAAATGAACTGTTGAGCAAAGAATGCAGACTAGAAACACTTCAGAATCAAACTTTGCATCATGTAGCAGAAATATTCAAAAGAGTAAACATTGAAACTTTAAAGACAGAAACATACATGAGTTTGCTACATGTTTATTTAAACATGTTATAGAACAAAATCACGTTACACAGTTGAATCAATGATTGAACACAAGAGATCAGACAATCATGCAAACTAATACATGCTCATTTGATGAGAGTTAATCATGTCATTTCTCGCTTACTCATCATTAAGAAAATAGTACTTCTGAATGTTTTCATTCAAAAAGATGCAAAGATACAGTTAAGATGCAAATGATGCACTTTTTTCTTTACAATGATTTCAACAAGCGATAACATTGCAATAACGCAGTATCACAAAGATCAATGAAATCAATAATGAGAAAAGTACAAAGAATGTGTTGCAAATGTTAACAGAATTTCAGCACAAAGATTGCATCTGAGCAATAAGATGATAAAGATGCATGATGATCTTCAGAAAGCAGAAAGCATTCTTGTAATGTACATCAGAATTGAACGCATAAATCTGAATGTTTATCTGCACTTTAAAAATGTTTCAAACATAAATAGCTTGCAATGTGATTACGAATGAAGTCATCAGACGACGAAGCATGTACTCATGCATTGCTCAAACTGATTGCATCTGCAATCAAGAATGTTACAAGATGCTGACTTTTTAAACTATTGAATAATCATCATCATCATGAAGAGTTTCAGAACAATAGTGAAAATGATGATGAAAACAAAGCTCTTGAAGCAATTTAAAGTGACTAGAATACTCATTCTTTAACGTGCAATCAACGTGAATAAATTTAATACATAGTTTCAAAACTTACTGTTTCAACTGCATGAAGCAGTTGTATAAACTGTGAGTGATTTTCTATCTCAGAGAGTTTTGTTCACTTAATACAAATAGCATAAAGTTTTTCATGAGTTAATTTAATCGATGTCACAAGAATGTATGAATTTATTATTATTATTATTATTATTATTAATATATAATTCTCAATACATTTTATATTTATATGATTTATTTTATGCTTATTTATAATATAATAAAATCAGTGATAAAACTCATTTATATACAATGTTGATTACAAATCTACTGTTTAACTACAGTAAAGTTTAAAGATTGAACAAAGCTGAAATGAATGACAAAAATTAATTAATTCATTATCAATAAGTTAAAAGAATGTTACGAATGCATCAGAATTGATTAGAACTAATCAAGATTTAGTCAAGATCTGATCTAAATTTGACTCAGATTTGACTCAGATATGACTCAGCATCTTTTTTCTTTTTTAGCATCTTCTAATCAGCTTTTATTGTCTTCTAGACAAACACACTTTTTTGTGTTACGAGTAGTTAACAGATGTCTATGACAAACACATTTCTTTATGTCACAAACATCTTTTGAACCAACATCTTTCTTGTGTTTCAACACGTTCTCTTTGAGACTAGCGTCGATCTGAGTAACTACTATATAGAGCATGTTTTTCTTGCTTTTTGTATCTTCTTTCTTCTGTATTCTTAAAGTCTTAGTTATAACTATCTTTATAGATCAAACATTCTAGTCACGTATGCACTCTAATTAGTTTCTAGACATAATCTCAACAAAGAATAAACATTTACTAATTAATCAATCTCTTTTGACAATAAAACATCATCATTCATCAACATGATGCTTATGCTTCATTCTGATCATCAGAAACAAATGATGAGCATTATTGATGTGATGTTAGTGAGTGAGCAAGAGATGAGTATCATTATCTTGCAGAAAAATTCAATCAAGATGAAGAATATACACAAGAAATTGAACAAGCTGCAAGTACTTTATGAACTCAACAAACGTAGAAATAACGAACTGATGCTCTGAAAAGAGATGAGAAAATTAACAAAGATGATAGAAAAGCTGACGTGTTAACATGTTACTGCGTTGACTATCAATCAATGCATGAAGAATCAGCTGAAGAGATTGAAAAAGATAATGAGCAAACTCAAAAAGAAGTTCGCGAAAAAGAAAAAATGCATTGACAACTGAGCGAAGAGAGTGAACGAAAAGTCAACAACGTCATTTAAGAATCATCTTGTTCTCAGCATTAATATTGCATCATCAATGCAAAATCATTGCAAGAAATTCGAGATTAAGATCTTCATTAAAAAGAAAGAAAAGATCAAGAAAATTATGATAACAACAACAAAGAACATAGTGAGATGAGTGAGAGAAATTAACATTGACAAGATGTTATCAACGCGTAAGAACATAAAGATTATGAAGAGATGATCAAATTTACTGATATTTTGAATCAAGATGAAAGACAGTAAGAAAATATTGAAGAAAAACGATTTTTGAATTAAAGAGATTTCATTGAATGCAAGTCTGCATGAAGTCAGTTTCAAGATAGTGATACATGAAATTAAAATTGAAGAAATGTTTAAAGACATAAAGAAGAAGAGAACGAAAGCACTCATCAAGATCAATAAAGACATACATTTGAAGATAATGATTGAAAAAGTCGAGTGACTCACAAAGAATAATGAACAGAAGAGATACATCTTGCTGATAATATGCATAGTCAGCGCTGAGATGATGAACAAGCTAATTGATGAGAAAGTATATCATGAAATCAACATAAAAACCACGCAGTTTTATAATTCAAGTTGTAAAACACATCAATGTTTAAAGTATCAAGACTACAATCATAAAACATATGAATGCAAAAACAAGTAAAGATGTGTTTACTGTACATTAAATCATCGTTTAAAGCACTGTTTTCATAAACAGACTTGAAACATATGAAAATGTAAAACATGTCAAGATACATACAGATCTTTAACTCTCAATGTCATAAATGACAGATTGAAAAAGAAAGAATAAAGAGAATCATGAAATACAGATCTTTATATCACGTCGTATGAGAGCAGAAAGAACTCAAAGCAATGATGTTAAAGATGTTCACAAAGACATTTATCAGTCTGAAATCATTGATAAACAATGACTTGAAGAGAAAACAGAAATGCTTAACAAATGAAAGTCATCTGTTCAACATGATCATCACATTCGAAAACACTATATTGAATCATCTAGTCAAGAAGTCAAAAACAAATGAGTTAAAATCAACATTAATCACATCAATTTCAGTATAGACTGATCATCAAGTCGAGTTTCAAGTTGACATTTTGAACTCGAATTGATATCGAGTCGAGTTGCTCACATTTTCAACTCAATTCGAGTCGAGTTGCTCATATTTTCAACTTGACGCGACTCAACTCGACTAGAAATCGAGTCAATTCAACTCGACTCGTCAAGAACTCGAACTTGATGTCAAGAGCATTAAAAATAGAAATATAGAACAACATGTTTACTTGTTCTTTGCATTATCTTTTTGCATTACTCATTGCATCATCTATATATTGCATTATCTTTTCGCATTACTCATTACATCGTTTATATACTATTTTCAAGCTATTAACAACTATTGTTGTTAATACAAACTATTCTATAAAATGTCTAGTTCGTTGACAATCTTCAATCTGTCTGACGAAAGCATTTCGCATAGTTCATCTTCAGATAGTCTTCATTCTGAAGACTTCGCAAGTCAAGTTCAATGATCTATAAATTCTTCACATCATTTTGAAAAGAAGAAGATTAAACAAGAAGTGATGAACAAAATTCATCAGAATTTCTCACAGCTCAAGATAAGAAAGAATAGTGATTATGTTCAATGAACTTTGAATACAGATGACTCTTTTCAATGATGATGATCTCAAATCTCTGTTGTCGAGAGTATTCAAAACAAGACTCAAAAAAAGATAGTTAATTCGCTCTGATTCAAAAAAGTCAAAGACGATAAGCAATTTGATATATGAGATCACTTTATACAGTTGACTTCGATTGTTGAAAAATTGTCTAAAATCTCATGTACAATCTGTTCTAAGATTATGAATCATTCAACAGCTTTTGATAGCTTTAGCACGTCTGTTATGAAAAAGCATCTTAAATCAGACTTTTGCACAGCGACAGAGCGAAAACGCGAACACTCGCAATTACAGATTGAACTGACTTTCGAACGAGTAAATCATATCTGATAATGCAAATTGATAATGCAAAATTGACAAACTATTAGAAGAAAAGTCATATCAAGTTAATCTTTGTCTTCAATCAAGAGAATTGAAAAGATCAATTATGCAAGATCTTTATTGACTTGAATTTATTCTTTCGAATCGTTGATAATGAGGAATTTCGAAAGCTGCTACAAATGCTTCGTTCAGATCTGCAGATTGCACATTGCACAAAGATGACAATCATGATTCTTTCACACTATAAGAAAATTTGTGATAAGATCAGATTGAATCTTACAGAGTCATGACGTGTCTCTATTGCTTTGAATGCATGATCTAGTTCTCAAAGAGTAGCGTACTTGAGAGTATTGATATACTGAGTCGATGTCAAATTTCAGTTTCGTGAACATCTTATTGAATTTACGTCTCTTGATATTGAGCATACTGAGCGTCAATTGATGATGAAGCTAATGAAAATTCTGAAGAACTATGCTATTAAGAATAAGCTTTTCAAGATTGTTATCAATAATGCAAGCAATAATAGTATCTTGAAAGAGAAACTTGAAAAGATCATGAGTCATCGTGAGTTTCGATGAAACAGAACACAGAATTTCATTAATTGCTTGACTCACATCATCAATCTTATGATTCAAGATTTTATTCAAGCTCTTGAATTAAAGACAATAGCTGATAATGTTATTGCTCAATTAGAGAATGAGCAAGTGCAAGATATTGAAACAAGCAGAGAATTGTCTGTTGTGATCAAAAAGATATTGCTTCGAATGATAATGCAAAAAAGTAATGCATTTATTAATTATGAAATTAGATTCGTGCTTTAACAATAGCTGTCAACGACTCTTCTCAGCAATTAATTCACTTCAGAGCTTTTCAAGAGCAGAATGATAAAAGATCTAGAAAACTGATACAAGATATTTGCATTCGTTGAAACTCTACATACTTGATGCTTCATCAAGCATATCAACTACGTGAATTTGTTGATCTTTGAACAGAGAAATACTGCGAAGATTTCAAGATCGCAAGAATCAAACTTGATGAAAGCGAGTGATTCATGATTTTGCTTGTTGACAATCTATTATATTTCTTCTACGAATGCACTTTAGTAGTGTCATGAACAACTAATGCAGATATTCACTTGAAATTTTGAATATTTAATGCACTTTTCAATCATCTTGAGCAGATTGAAAAGAATATAAGAAGAAGTACTTGCTCATCGAGTGCTGTTATAGTAAAGACTTGCAAAAAAGTCTTAATCAAACTTGCGAAGTATTATGTCAAGATTGAAGACAGCAATGAAACAATATATAATCTTGCAAATATTCTGAATTCTACAATGAAGCTAGATCTTTACAAGACTTGAAACGACAAAGACAATGAAGATACAGATCATGATGAAGAGTCTGTTCACTACAAGATCAAGTACAAGACAGAGTTCAAAGAGTATTTTCATCATTACTATGAAGATTCAGCTGTCAATTTGAGAGCAGAAGCACAAAGAGTAAGAAATGATGTTGATGAGATAATGCATTATGATAATGCATTTGATCATTTACTAATGATCTTGTAGTCTGTTGCAACTGTTAGAAGATCATTGCTTCAACAATCTCAGCATGCTCATTCTTTTCAAGACGAAGATGATCGATATCTTTGCATTGATATTATAGATAAGAAATGTTCAACATGACAATTTTGAAAAAACAATGCTTCGAATTTTTCTAGATTGACGCAAATGACTAAAGATGTTCTTTCATGCTCGATATTCTCAATAAATATTGAGCGAACTTTCAGTCTTGCTAGAAGAGTATGTCAATGAGATTGATCACAGATGAGTTTGAAAACGATGAAATAAATAATGCTGATGAAGTATTACAATCGAACTATGAATTTGAATTCAGACGAGACTATTACTGAGTTCTGAAATATTTATCACAGAGAGAAGAATGATGATCAAGAGATCAATGAATTTGCTGATTCATTTTGAGTATCTTTGAAGACTGTTCTGACGCAGATTTATTCATAGATTTGTAATATCATCACATTTATTAAAAATCTTGCATTTAGAGCAAGTACTTATTAGAAGTACAATCGAGTCAATGCACAAGAATAATGCACAAGAGTAATGTGAATGTGATTTCAAGAATTACACTGTCTATCTAACTGATGAAGACAGACATTTTCTAGTCTGTCTTGAAAAACATAACATCAAGATTCATCATAAGATTCTTCATAAATCTCATATCTCTATCTTGAATGATGATGTGTTTGACATGAATTGTCATCAAGTTGATGTCTGCATAGAGCAAAATGTCAATGAAAATTCTACAATAAGAGTGATAATGTGAAAGAGTAATGCACTTACTTTTCATAAAGAAGCACATAAAGTCTTCAGTGACTTCTTGAAGAGCATTCAAGACAGAGCGCTGAATGCGAAAATCATATTGTAGCATGTTCGCTTGAGCATAATCATGCATAATCTCTTTAATCAGTCTTTCGAAGATTATTTTAAGAATGAGATTTTCTGCAATCTTCTGATATTTTCAAATTTCGCGCAGCGCAACAGTGTCTGATTTGTAGTGTCTTTTCTGTTGCAAAGCATTAGTATGTCAGTAGATAATGCATTACTCATGTGCATTATCTTTTTAGTAGTAGTAGTAGATTTAAAGACTGAAGTTTCTTTGATAGCATAATGATCAGTTGAATGCATCGAACTCTTAGACGTCTTACGTGCTGATGCACATGTTAAAAATAAACTTGTCAGCAATAAACAAGTCATATTGCATTATCAGTATGCATTATTGATAACATGCTTGCTGCATGTTATTGTTTATCAAGAATGATTGATTTGATTTATGTAAACTTGATTTTTGAAAGTATTATCTTCAAAAGTATTATTTATTGAAGCGTTGATTACTAAAATGATTCAAGAAAATATGATAGAAGAAGTGATTGAAAAATCAGAAAAGAAATTGAAGAAAATATTGAATAAATGTTAAGAAATAAGTGTTAAGAATAATAATTAAATTTTTCTCGTTGCACTCAAATTCATCTCACTTGATGAGTTTTTTCCTTACTTTTCAAAATTCTTTATCTGTTCATATTCTATTGAACTACTCAAATTTTATCGATACTATTGCATTACTCAAATGCATCATGAAGAGAATCATGCTGACTTTAACAGATACTTTTCACTCTGTTCAACAGTTCAGAAATAATTCTTCATGAAAATTAATTTATTTCACTTGATGTTATACTTCTTACTTTCTCAAATTCTCTACAAGTTCATATTTTATCAAACTACTCAAATTTCATCAATACTGTTGCATTACTCAAATGCATTATCAAGAGAACAATGCTGACTTTAACAGATAATGTTCACTTTATTCGTAAACTCAAAGTCTATCACAAGTCGAAATCGTGATGAAAATTGATTCAATGAGATTAAAGAACACTACAAGCGACAAAACAATGATCGTGTAATCATATTCAAACGACTACACAAACTAAGACAATTCAATGTTTGAAAAGAAGTGAATGAGATCGACAAAGCAGCGATGAAAGACAATGTAAGAGACGAGATAGAACAAGAGCGAAAGAACAAAGATATTCATGATAATGCATCTTAGTAATGCAATACTAAATAAAGCGTTGATCTGTTTATAGTCGAATGCTTTGAATCAAAAATCAGACGCAAAGCAAATGCTAAGATTGTCGCTGAGACGATAAAGCTTTTCGATATAATTGCTGCAACACAAGATGCAAATACTACTGCAGAGAAAATTGCTTCAAAAGCAACGAAGATATGCATTATCTATATGCATTATCTTTCAGTTGTAGAAACTAATATCAATTTTAGAAGACAACAGACGAGCTGAACGTGAGCGAAAAGATATCAAAATTTATGATCTTTATAGTTCACTTAATTCAACAAAGAATTCTTCATCATGATGATCTGAAGAAGTTAAAGCAGACTGATGATACTAATTCTATGACAGCTTTTCAGAATTTTGCAACAGAATTCATTACTCTCTCAACTGTCAAAGAACGAGAAATTTAGAATTCGATACATGCAATAAATTCTAATTCAAATAATCTCATCATAGTAGAAAACAATGACGCAGAGATGTGTTATGAAGCAAAGAAGAATGAGAAGAAACTACAACATGATGAATATAAGATAATCAATAGTGAGAAGAAAGAGAATAATGAAAGTGAAAAGAAAATAATAGAGCTGTTCAACTAGCGAACAGCGCTTATCTTACTTTCTAAGTTCTAATCATAATTCATAATCTTATAAATTCATAGTGCATTATCTTTTTGCATTATCGTGAAGAGTGTTCGATAGAAAGTCATGATGAGAATCATGAAGTCTTTATGATGAAGACTGTTTGATCAAGCTATTTACATCTATTTAATATCTTGTCGAGTCAAGTCGAGTTGTCGAGTCAAATTGTCGAGTCAAGCTTTTCAATTCAACTCGAGTTCTTGAGTTCAACTTCTCAACATGACTCGACACTTTTTCAAAAAAATTTCAACTCAACTCGACACTTTTCAAGTCGAGTACTCGACTCGAACTCAAGTACTTGACTCGACGCGATCAGTCTATTTCAGTATCATCTTCTTTTGAAGATTTTACAAGAAAAGTAAGCACATTGCAAATGCTCAAGAGAACATCAAACAGCTTTGAATGTAAACTTTAATGTCTCAGCAAAAGAAGCTTTGAATACTACAGTACAACGTTCACAAGTTCAGAGAAAAGATGATGATAACATTACTACATGAGAAAAAGATAAAGAATTATGACATTTTGATTCTTCAAGAACTCTGATGATTTGATGAGAACTTCAGAGCATACTGCTCAGCAACTGTCAATTTCACGCTGAAGAATAATGAAAGTAGAATTTATTTCTACATAAACAAGAGAATTGACAGCAACATCTAATATTCAACATGATACTTTACAAATGTAAACATAATTATGTTACAGACATTAACAAACAATACACAGATGATTCAGAAAGTTATACACATTCATGAAGCATACAATTTGTCACTCAAAAATCATGAAGTTATTCATGAAAAAGAAAGTCTTTCAGACATTGAAAAGATGCTACACATGTCGAAAGAATGCGTTCTTGTAGAAAACTTCAATTTGCATCATCTCACATGAGAAAAATCATTCTACTCAAGATAACATTTATTGTCAAATGATTTAATTGAAATGATCACAAATATCAATGCATCATTGATACTATTTTGAGACATAATTACAAGAGATTATCAAAGATCTCAAACAACAATAGATCTGATTTTCACGACAGATGACATTATGAATCAATTAATATAATGCAAAATCAACAAAAAAATGAAAAACTTCTCAAATCATTTATTGATACAGACAATTATAGATTTCAGAATCTGCAAAGAGTCAGCATGAAAATCGCGTTGCAACTGAAAAATAATGAATGAAAAGAAGTTCATCAATACTCTGAAAGAACAAATGTCAAAATCACTGTTGAATCATGAGACAAGATGTCAATGTATAAATGAGTACATTAAGTAACTGTTGAATGCATTGAAGAAGATCATTAAGATTTTCACTTTCTGAGCGAGATCACACAAAATGATCAAAGCAGAATGAATGAAGAAGTGTATGAAGATCATCAAGAGCATGCAATGAATGAAAAGAAATTGTCAAATCATCAATGATTGAACAGAGTACATTCAAGCATGTAACAAGAAGAGCAAGATCATCAGAAAACAGAAATGCAATGAATATTGAAAGATCATGCAGAATGTCAAACAATTCTCAAGAAAACTGTTTAAAACTATGAAATGAGCAAGAAATGCAGTTGCAGACACATTGACTTAAGCAACAATTTTCTTTCTGATCAAGTCAGAGTGCTTCAACATCACTATGACAGCGCAAAATAAGATGAAAATGATGTTTCAAACTCACTTTTCATCATTTTCAGAAATTCTCATGCTGAACACAAAAGACTTCAAGTACTCATTCTTGATTGAAAATGATGCTTCGCTGATACATTGCAAGATTAAGAGAGTCATTTACAAGATGATGCTTAACAAGATTTCAAAACATACAAAATATATAAATAGAATAATGTGTAGACTCATTGATGATGCATCAGAATAAATACACTCTTTTTTTGAAAGATGTTTGCAGAAGAGAATACAATCAACTCAGTTTAAGAGCGCGATCATAATAGTGATGCAAAAGTCAGATAAGAAGAACTACTTTAATGCAAAAATATATAAATCAATTACATTATTCAATATGCTGAGCAAGATATTGAAGTTCATCATATTCAAACATTTGTGAAACATCATAGAAGCATGCAACTTGATATTGAACATTTAAATAAGAACTTGCAAACACAGATTAACAAATACAACTTTGCAACTGATTATAAAAAAGATATACATTGTATGAAGTGACACAAGAAGAAGAATAGTCTCATTGCTGAGTCTGAATGAAAAGAATGCATTTGACAATGTAACACATAGCAGACTCTTGCATGATATGAAAAAGAAAAGAGTTCTCAGACTGCTTCTCAAATTTATGAAGAACTTTCTGAGAAATTGACGCATCATGATCACAATCGATGATTACATGATGATGAAACGCAGTGTGAACATTGACATATTACAAGATTCTTTGCTATCATCAATATTATATTTGTTTTACAACATGAACTTGTTAAAAGCATGTGATGACATCAGATTGAGAACAAGCTTCACAAATTTTGTAAATGACATCAATATTTTAATATATGAGAAGTTCATGAAATGCAACTGCAGAGTTCTTAACGAGATTTATGATAAATGTGAACAGTGATCAAAAATGCACGACATCAAGTTTTCAAAGACAAAGCATAAGTTGATTCACTTTATAAGAATCTTTAAGTGATTCAATATGAACATTAATGTAAAGCTGATGAAACATCAAATTAATTTAAAATCAAATATCAGAGTTTTGAAAGTTCAACTGAACTTCAAGCTAAAATGAGTGACTCACATGCATCATGTCAAAGCAAAACTAGTGATTAAACAAAAGATCATGCAAACAATCATTGAGTTTACTTAAGACTAATCAATGATGACAAGAAAGCAAATATACTTCATGATGATGCGCTCTCTGCTTAGTCATGAAGTCATCATATGATACATGTTACAAAGAGTGAAGAATCATTAAAAAGATTTGAACATCAAGCTGAGATCAGTACAAGAAAGAGCATTGCAACAAATCATTAATGTTTATCATGTGATATCAACAAAGACTCTACAGATAGAAATAAACACAGCGTTGATAAATATTCATTTATGAAAGTTGATACAAAAGTCAATAATGAACATGAACTTTCAAAAATCAGATGAAGTTATTGAGATAATAATGCGTTGAATTTGTAATGACTTGATACTCAAAAGAGATTGAAAATCAAAGCTGTATAAGACATTTTTGCAGCTGAAACAAAAGTGAATGAAAGAAACACTTGAATAAATGAAAATGAAGTGAAGTTATTTCTACATGATGATTCTTTGATCAAAGTCATCAAGAGTAATTATAGTTGCAAACAAGAAAATATTAATGAATCAACATCATTTCAACACATTTGCATTGAAGCAAAAAGTTTACTTAAATGATAACAATAATAGAGAAAATGTTATGATGATTGCAATGAGAATTAACTGAAAGTTAAATAAGAGACTGAGAGAATTGATTTTAATCATCACTCATCATGAAGAACTGAAAGAATTGATCGTAAGAGCAAAACATCTTGCAGATGTAATGACAGAGAATCAAGAGTATTATGAAAAGATATACAAAGTATACAGTGATAGTCAGACTTCTTTGAAAACAGTGAAAGTTATGATATTAACAAAAGATCAGACACGTCTGCAATGAGTTCAGATTATGCATAAGAGCATTCAATTTCAAGAAGTCACATTAAAGTTACATTAAGTGACAAAACATGCAAAAGTACTTGAAAATAAAGCAATGAACAAAATGATTGATGATGCACACAATTTGTCTTTATCATTGACTGAGCATCAACGCACTGAAGTAATGATAAAACAGATGCTCATACAGAAACAGATCAGATAAACATGAAGAATAATTTAAAAAGAGAAATTCAATGCAACTCATTTTCAATATCTGACATTGAAGATGACACATCAACATTTGTGACTGCACAAGAATCATGTAAAGTCTCACAATGCATTATTGATGCAACTACACATGAGAAAAATTGACTTTAATCAATTTCTACATGAGAGATGAGTACTTGATATCACTATAATGACATGCGAGTGTGACAAAGATCAAATGTTGATCAAGCACATTTTATTAACATGTTTCAGATGAAAAGTAGAATAAAAAGCAATGCAACAAGAAGAGAACATCACGAACTTGAAAAAGCTTTTAGAAATCTTGAGTGCAGCGATGATGATCATTCAAATGATATTCTCAATGAACATATTGAATCAATTTCAAGCTGTGACGTCATTAAAGAATCAGATAAAAAATAAAGAAAATAAAGAAGAAACAGATTCATAAAGTTCTTGCATTGAGAACAGTTATAGTATAGAGCGCAGAAAAAAGTGATTTTTGATGCAAAAAAAGTGCTGTGTTAGCACAACGCTCGCTACAGTATATAGAATCTTGCATAGATTCATAATGAGTGTTAAATTGAGTAAGAATTTTTAAAAAAAAGTTTAAAGATTATCAAAAGTTTGAATGATATTAAGATGCTGCATAATGATAAAGCACTGTGCATTGATTGCATGCAGAGTTTTTGCAATCACGCAAACTTCAATAATTTTAATGTGCATGCTATAAAAACAATTTGTATGCAAATGAGAAAATTAAATAAAATGCAAAATTACAAGAGAAATTGCTTATGAAAATCATTCAATTCAACATCTCATCATCATAATAATATAAACTGAGATAAAATACTTTTGTGTTTAATTTATTAAGAATGATTAGTAAAAAGAACTTGAATCATGAACATTTTTTAAATTTACATGTTAACTATGTATAAATCTTGTTAAGACTGCATGTCTGTTACTACAATATAAGTAACTCATGAGTTTCATTAAATTTGACATAAGCAAACTTGAGAATCTCATTAATATTGTTTAACAAATGTTCAAATATAAATATTTTATATATAAATAATATGCTGATGAGAAAACTTTGTTAAAAGAAGAAAGATACAAGTGAATTAGTAAAAAATAATTGAACTATGCTGCCTGATTAAAAGTGTAGCATATAAACATTTCTGTAAAACATGATTAATTTGCATGAGAAAAATCTTTACAGATAATGCAAAACAGATGAGTTGCATGCTTTCAAGCAAAGCGAGCGTCTGCAAGATGTAATATACAATGATGATGATTATTAATTTTAAGAATCTCATCTCTTCACTGAGTTTTGACTCTTGAATGTCTTGATGATAAAGTCAATCTCTAGTCAAAGACATCATTTGTATAGTTTAAAAGAACAGTAATGCATGTTGATATGATTAAAGAAAAAATCGACTGTGATATGCATGTATATTATAGATGAAACATCTGCAACTCATGCTTAAAAAGTAAATTGTTGAAATCTGAGCAGTGAGAAATCTTGTTTCTCTTGAACTGTGAATCTGTCACAAGAAAATCTCTTTGAGTAACTTCTTGAGTTTAAGAGAGAAATCAGCATAGAAATCATACTCTATGTATGTTGCATGCAATGTATACAACATATTTTTGATAAACACTGCTTGAACTGATTGCATCTGCGATCAAGAATGTTACAAGATGCTGACTTCTTGAATTATCAAATAATCATCATCATCATGAAGAGTTTCAGAGCAGTAACGATGATGATGATGAAAAGAAAATCTTGAAGCAATTTAAAGTGACTAGAACACTCGTTCTCTAACATGCAATCAACGTGAACAAATTTGATACATAGTCTCAAAACTCAATGTTTCAACTGCGTGAAGCAGTTGTATAGATTGTGAGTGATTTTCTATCTCAGAGAGTTTTGTTTACTCGATACAAATAGCATAAAGTTTCTCATGAGTTGATTTAATCGATGTCACAAGAATGTATGAATTTATTATTATTATAATATAATAAATAAATAAACATGAATAATTTCAAATATTGATTTTTGACTTGCAACACAGTCATCTGTGCAGCTATTGAATTGTATGAGGACTTGTTTTGCTCATATGAGTGTGCTTAATGTCTTGTTGATCAAATCGATATCTGAAACGATGGTTCTTTTCTCTGCGTTGTCGAAAAGGTGAAAAGGGGCCAATTTTGGGACGGGCGCGAAAGATTTCGATTTTTGGTTTTTGGCTTGCAACACAGTCACGTGTGCAGCTATTGAGTCGTATGGGGGCTTGTTTTGATCGTACGCTCAAATTGGTATATCATATGCCCGGGTAGGTCGCTGTCGCCAAGTAGGCTGAAGTACTCTGACTAAATGATTAATGTTCTAACAACAATTGAATGACGGGGTCATAAATAACCACATTATATGTACATATTGTCAATGGTTCAAGAAGCGATATGCAAGTCAACAAGCACTACAATGACCTAGCTAATGCTTCGTGGGACACACAGAAGTTGCTAAAAACTATGTGCTCTTGTATTTCTTTTACTGACGAGCATTAGATACTATCACCAGCGTTATAGCATATTTTCAAGATACGATGAAGGCGTTCGCATGACAGAAGATGCCTGGTATGGTGTGACACCGGAACCAGTCGCACAGTACGTCACGGAATGCGGGCTTATGATATAAATACTAATTTCTCCCAAGGAGAATAGCGCAGCATATCGCAGACGCAGCCCCAGCAGGGAAATTCATTCTTATCGATTGTTTTGCTGGTGTTGGTGGCAATGTCATTGCATTCGCTAGTTCTAGCAGATGGAAGAGAATCCATGCCATTGAAAAAGACCCCGCTGTACTGGCTTGTGCTAAGCACAATGCGGAGATCTATGGGTGTCAAGATAAAATATCCTGGTATGAGGGTGACTGCTTCGATATCTTGAAGAGGGAGCTCGCAGACCTTGGCGAATACAGTGTTATCTTTGCCAGTCCCCCATGGGGTGGTAGGTCAACTATGCACGGAGTCATAATCCTACTATTATCTAACCTACAAAGGTCCTGGCTATCGATCGGATCCTGTTTTCGATCTGTCCAAGATGCAGCCATACTCGTTGTCGGATCTTCTGGACCCTCTAAGGGAGGTAACGGAAGACATCGCTCTATACCTACCAAGGACGTCCGATCTTTTGCAGCTGGGTAATTCAGCCGGCGAAGACAAGCAGGTGGAGGTGATACATTACTGTATGCAAGGTGCAAGTAAGGTAAGCACAATCAATCTTCTTCTGGTGTGTATAGCTCTCAAGAGTGTGAACAGGCACTCTGCGCATACTTTGGGGGAACTCGATTAGTTATACCTCAGGAGACCCAAGCACCGACACAAAACTCAAACTATCCACGAAACCGCATGTAGTTTGTGCTTTTTACAACCAAACAAACCTGGGATATCGCAGTGAACATGGACAATTAATATGGGAAGGTTGTTGAGGGAACATATGGCTGCTGAATGCTATCACTTGCAAGTGGTGTTGGAGGAACCCTTATCAAGCTCAGTCTCATTAGTAGCTTGTAAGACTTTAGCACGGGCTATAACCTGAAAACCGATGCTGATCTTTGTTCAACGCTGGGATTACCAAATTTGAACCGTGCAAGCCGCTTCAAGATAATTTCCACCTCATACTTATTGATGTGGCAGGTGAAACCTTTCTCATCTTAGCCCTATCTTGGTCGCGGCAAATACGCGCTTAAGGCTTAGGCGCGGGACCAGGATACTTGAATTCTTACACAAAGCTTCCTTGCATAGCACTTCGAGTTATTTACCCCTTGAGATGCTACAACTTAGGTAGAACCCTTGAGCACAAATCAAGGTCCAAAGATGCCATCTTACCAGCTTCTTACCATTAGATAATGAACGGAGGTGGTGTGGGCAACATGCCTCATGCGACAAGCCCAGGCGATTCTCAAGAAGAGCAGGATGATATCCTGATCCAGAAGGTTCTTGATCCTGAGAACCCCATTGACTTCACCAGTGAGCTTGAGCCTGGGGAGAAGGCGGACGATGCAGTCGACTTTGGAGACTTGGCAGATGATGATCTGGCCGAAGATGAGGAAGAACACGACGTGCAGCATCATTCTACAGCTCATTCATCGAATGTTGATGACTCTTTTGGAGGCCTGGAGAGCTTCGGGGAAGGCGAGGGCCTACCTGAATTGACAAACGAGAGGCACCCCGACGGCGAGGGCGATGGATTCGATGATCTATTCGGAGATGCGCCATCTTCTCCGCTTAACGTAGAGGATGAATCAAGAGAGGGTCGGCTACCAGAAACACCAGGTGATCTGAACATGCCCTTTGACTTTGAAGACGATGTATCTGGACAATTTATCGAATTACCCGCTCTTGGGACGCGAGAAACATCTCACTCCCAACTCCAGAATCTGTTCCGGCCTGTAGCATTCAGTTCCGAAGATCCTACGATGTCAAAGGAACAGCAAATGCAACAGGAGCTTTTTGCAATGTCAGGGCCAGGGTCAGGGTTTGGTCCGGGTTTGATGGAGATATTGCCCGCTACTGCCGAGAACCGTGACCAGCTCCTGGCCCAGCTTTGGCCTGATTTTGAGCGGGATACCATACTACGGTTCATGAACCTGGTTCCTATGAAAAAAGCCCACTACGTTGGCAAGACACCTATTAAGCGCCCAAAACTTGTGCAGCCTACGAAATTGAACTTTGAGTTGGCTCCAGATCAAGAGAAGGCTTTCAGGCTACCTTCCAATTCGAACGGAAGGACTCAAGATAGGGCAGATCCTCTGGGTCTTGTGACAATACAGCAAGCTCTCTCGGACAGAAAGGATAGTGACCATAGTATGGATCCAGAGTCCGATTTTGAGCAAGAACCAGTCGCAGGAGTCACTTGGCAGGACTTGCAGCTCGTGTGCGAAGATTGGGATAACAGCAGCGCGGCAGAGACTCAGAGTCCAGAATGGACCCGGTTATCTGGGGATGATTGCAACGCATCAAGTGGCATGGAGCATGATTTAAATGAAAATCCAAATAGATTATCTGCAAAAGTATGTACTCTGTAAGACCCCAGCAGTCTTCGCTCACTGATTAGCATGCAGAGGCGAAAGTTGGACGATCCTGAGGCAAGTATACTACGTTATCCACGCTTCTCTTGTCCTTCACTCCAGGACCCGGAGGCAGCTACGGCAAAGATCGCGCGAAAGGTGACACTGGACCTTAATGATTCACGACTTCTATTAGACTGCAATCGTAACGATTTTGTGCATCGAAAAAGTTCTAGGCGACAAGATCTGAGTAAGGGAGAACGGGGGGCGTTTCAAAAGGGTATAAGTCAGAGATATAATATCTCTAATGACGAGGCATACGATCTGCTTAAAGAGAATCACCAAAGCAAAGTTCGGAGTACACTTGGTAATCTCAGCGTCGAGCACAGCTTGCCGGCAATAAGATTACAGTGGCCTCTTGTAAGTTCGGATTTGCTCCCATTTGTTTGCGAAGCAAGAAATCTTTACTAAACTCGCCCAGTACAAAACAAAATTGGAGAAAACGGAGGCTCGATCGTTTCACAGACCTATTATTAAGTTTATGCGCAACGAACAAGTCATCTTCAGTAAGCCGCGTGTTGTCAAGAAAAAGCATCTGAAAGGCAAGGACACCCCGGCTATCTTCGGGACCTCTAAAGATCTCTCAATGGGTGACAATTCAAGTATACTGTTGTTGGAGTATTCAGAAGAATACCCAACGATGATGTCGAATTTCGGTATGGGAAGCCGATTAATCAATTACTACCGCCGGAAGGATATGGAGGATAATTCGCGCCCCAAACTTGATATCGGAGAGACCACTGTCCTCCTACCGCAGGACAAAAGCCCGTTCTCTTTGTTCGGTCACATCGATCCCGGTCAAATCACCCCTGCTCTCTATAATGCGATGTACAAGGCACCAATCTTTAAACACCAGACGAAGCCCTCGGACTTTTTGGTCATTCGAAATAGTACCGGAGTTGAAGGTCACACCTATTACATGAGGAATATTGAGAATCTCCATGTGGTTGGGCAAGAATTTCCCTCTGTTGACGTACCTGGGCCGCACTCTCGAAAGGTCACAACAGCTTCCAAAAATCGCCTTAAGATGATCTCGTACCGTCTTATCCGACATGGGAAGACTCATCGTGTAGGGGTAGACCAGATAACGAAGCACTTCATAGATACGACTGATATGCAAAACCGACAGAAAATGAAGGAGTTCATGCAATTCTCTAAAGAGCACAAGCAATGGGTGATGCGACCCGGCGAGGCAGTCCCCGATGAAGAGACCATACGAGCCATGATCAAGCCTGAGGATGTATGTTTGCTGGAGTCCATGCAAGTTGGCCAGCAGCATCTCCAAGATGCGGGTTTTAGTAAAGGGGATGATGATTCGGAAGATGAAGACGGTAAAGAGGGACAGAGCATTGAGCAGCAACTTGCACCCTGGTTCACCTCCAGGAATTTCCTCAATGCCGCTCAGGGAAAAGCTATGCTGCAATTGCACGGGGAGGGTGATCCGTCAGGCCGCGGTGAGGCGTTCAGCTTCATCAAAACGTCAATGAAAGGCGGCTTCAAAGCTATGGGGGAAAGTGTCGAGGACAAGCTAGATGCGAAGAAACTGAAGGAGCTTGGTGGGCATAGCTACAATGTCGCCAGACAACAAAAGCAGTATGAAGATTCCATACGCCGGGTCTGGGACGCCCAGAAACAGAGTCTTTCTTCGAGCCTTGAGCAATCCGACACTGACATGGAGGATGACCATATCGAGGAGCCAGATGACTTGATCGGCGGTGCAAGAACCCCTCGATCCGAAGCGCAGACATCTGCTACATTACGCCGACGAGACGATGAGACGATGAGCCAATTCAGTAGGTTCAGTACCGAAAGTCAAAGTGGGAAAGTTCTCAGGATAACTCGAAATATTCGCAACACTTCGGGCAATCTGGAGCGAATTCAAGATACCATACATGATCCCAGGGTCATACGTCAATACCTTAAGCGAAGACATGCCAAAGAGGCAGAGACCACGATGCATATTACCCACTCCCTGAATTGAAAGACCCTGACTAATATTCGCAAGGCTATCAGAAATCAGGCCCACGGGTGATGCAGAGCAGGATCGCCGCAACCAGCAAAGGTAGTTATGCTTCTGACGTGCAACGGACTTTGTACTGAACGGTGTGAAGGCTCGAGAAAGAACTTGCGCGTCTTGAACGCAACAAAGATCGCCGGCTTGCTCGTGACAAGCAGAAAGGCCTACATACTGTTCTCCACACAGATGGTGCGGCCGATCCTACAAGTGCGCCAGCCTCTCCTGCTGCCGCAGCGCCGAAGAACGCCGGCACCCAGCGCAAATGCGCCAATTGCGGTCAAGTCGGCCACATCAAAACCAACAAAAAGTGCATCTTACCATCTCATTTATAATCTATCGCCAGCCTTTTGTTACCCCTTCTCTCGCTTATTACGCTCCTAGAAGAGAGTCGCTAACGTCAACATATCATTATTTCCAGGCTTTGCCCTCTCCTTAATGGTACAATGAAGCAAGAAGACGGTTTTAGCGATTCAGCCTTTGCGATAGGCGCTCCCAAGGTATGAGAGGTACATGGGCAGGCAATCATACGACTACCGAATTCGCCTTCGGCTAGGAAAACTGGGATAGAAAATCTACGGGGCGTACTTTTGTCCTCTTATCGTGATGTTATTAGGAAGACCCACCTATTGCTGAATGCGTGACATCCCAAAAGGGCATACTGCAACGACGAACGAGGTATAGGGATGTCCTGGCACAGGCCTGCAGTCGAGCAAAAGAGAAATTAGCAGATGACATAGGACCGTAGCGAATTTCTCTTCGCATCCTCGGGCAAAGGGGTTGACCTACCTTGAGGCAATTATGGCAATTTCGGCGCGGGTGTATGGTCGCTTTTCATGGATTAGATACCCCTACAGTTAGTGTAATGTCTCCAAATCAGGATTAATTATGCGTGCAAGGTTCACTGTGGCCTGATGGCAGCGTAGATGCAGGTCTGTTCACCTTTTCTGTCCTTTCATCTCCCATCAATGAGAATCTAGGACACCTCTATGTAGACCAGGTGCATGGACAGTTCCGCGTCTCAAGCGGCTGTACGGGAATTAGGAGCGGGACGCCCCGAGACGGAAGTCGATCTTCCGAGAAGCGAGATATCTACTTTACCCATGTACGAGTGCCCACGGTATTGATAATTTCTAACAATGGGACCTCAGCGGCCAATGCTGCCACTGTCCTTCTCAGTTTCTTTACTCTTTGTACTCTTCTTTCCTACCGTTTTTGCACAAACCTCCACACTGGTATCGACATCCCCTCCGCCTTCAACCAGCTCTAGCTCCATTTCCGCCTCCGTGGTCCCTGGCAGTCCTGCCTACTCTTATTTTGGCTGCTACAGTGAGACTACCAGCGATAACTCGACTGGAAATTCGCGAGCATTGACCGGAGGACCCATGGTACTACATCCCGCTTTATACCGTTGTTGCTCGCGATTTGCTTGCAGAGGCGCCAGAGACTGATGAGCGTCTGTACAGAAAGCGTCGGACGGAATGACCGTCGAACAGTGCCTCTCCTTCTGCGGAACCACTCAATATGCCGGCCTGGAATACGGGCGGGAGTGCTGGTGCGCGCCCCAGCTGAACACGCTTTCGCAAAAACTGCCCGATACTAGTTGCCAGCTTTCATGCGCAGGGAATCAAACAGAACTGTGTGGAGGTTCGTTGACGTAAGTTGGGCGGCTACGTGCTATGATTTGTGCGAAAATGCTGAGTCCTGCGGGTACTAGACTTATGACTTATCAACGGAAGCCTGGGGCGAAGAGCGAGGCCACGATGATGAGTTTTTGCGGTGGCTTATACTTTATCACCTTGTTGGTGGGTTTGCATGTTATGCTGTAATTGTCAGAAGAGATCTTGAAGAGACTTTATACAAGTCAGACTAGATGGGACTAAAGTCCAGAAGCTGTAAAAAAGATGTCACTGTAGAATAGGATCCGGTGTTTGGGCAGCAGTGTCTGTTCTCGGTCTGTAATTGTCCTGAATAGCTGGTTGGGAATAGAGGTATTGTCTGATAGGAGTACAATTTTTGTCCAGCGAGCATGTTTCCTTCCGTTCCGAAGCATTCTTAGGATGGCTGCGTAAAAGAGGTTAGAAAAAAGACCCGATGGATATTGTATATATTCAGTCGCCTCGAGCAAGAAGAACTCGCGAAACTTCACTGGAAACAAAATATCAAGACATGCCTTCAAGATCAGGACCCGGCGTCTGATAGAAGAAGCTATGGAAGAACAACGTTTTGACGGACATCATAGTCCTGGGTATATGTACTTTAACGACTGTAATATCACACTCTAAAAGAGAAACCCTTCGGTGGCTAGCCAAAGGATGTCATGTTACAGCAAACTGCCCAACATGCCTGGTCCTCAGAAATTTGGTATGAGGCCTACACCAGATGGAAGCGGACCACGACACTGTTGTTGATTACAAGATAATGAGAATACGGTTTGGGAAAGCAGATGTGGAAGTAGGGAAGAAACTATTCCAGTGCGTTGAGGAGCAAAAACTCAAGAGCCACTAATCATTCCATCTCTTCGAGACACACTCATCCTGCCACGCTCTTCCTCTCGAACCATATTCTTAGGCCTACGGTAAGTGTAGCCCATGAACGCGCCCTTTTTTCGAATTGCGAGTACTTTCCTTGCAACCTCTTTGTCTCGCAGTACCCGATCACGGGGTCTTTTTTTCTCCTTAACTTTCACCAATATTCCCTCTTTGCCATCGACAGCTTCAACGACCTGCCCTTTCAGCTCTGCAGCAATCATTGGTTGGATGTTTGCGTCCTGTGCTCCCTCTGCGCCGTCCACCTGCAAGGGACGAGCTGCCACTGTTTTGCCATGCTCAACATTGGGATCTCCAGCCTTGTTTACAAAGGAGCAACTGGATACGTCTTCGACATCGCTTATTTCATCTTCGTCGTCAAAATATTTGGTGTCGTCTCGGCCTTTCACATCTGGAACGAAAGGTGGTCGCGAGAGATGCAAGTGATCCCACGAGAGGCCTTGGAAAAATGGGTGGGCTTTGATGTCTTCTGCATCGTCTGGATAGACATAGTGACCTTGGAAGTCCTGTGCTTGTTTGTGCGCGCGTGTCGGCAGATATTGACCAGTGACTCGTTTCGCATGCTGGTAGTCGTTTTGACGATATTTCATCGAGCATAGGCGGTGTTCTTTTTCCTGAAGAATATTGTTGATGAGGTCCATCGCTTGATATGACACCTTTTCTTTCCTTTGCATGTCCTTGTCTTCGGGAAACTTCAAACTTGTCGCATTGTTCTGTTTGTCGAGTTAGCCTCGCCGAAAAAAGCACATCTTCAATGGTAGCGCCCACCAAGATGGCTATTTTAGTATCTTGCCTGTTCTCACAGACGAAGGGCGTGTAGCCATACAAACACTATCGTGAGCTCGTCAGTAGGGAGTCCGTCGTCTAAGGGCAGCGGACCTTCTGACCTCGTAAAGAATGACACCAATACTCCACCAATCGCATCGTCCGTCATATAGCTCACCTCGAATTACTTCTGGGGCCATGTATTGACTTGTGCCCACAACGCTCCTGGCCAATTTCCTCTTCCCATGGCGATTTCGCCACTGGAGTATTCCCTCGTTATCACTGGGTCCATCAAAGTGCGGCTTTCCATGACGCTCCCTTCGTCCGGTAAGGATATGAGCTAGGGCCATACCCGCTGCAATGCTGGTTCCTTCTTTACGGTCGATGGAATCACCTTCAACCTTGATACCTAGCTTCTCCATCAACGATTGCCTATGGTTGTTGAAATAACTTTGATCATGTGCCCAGTGACCGTCAAAGGCAAGGCCAAAATCAGCAATTTTGAGATGTCCAGATGCGGATATAAGAAAGTTGTCTGGCTTAACATCTCGGTGAATCCATCTAAGTCTGTGCGCTTCTTCTACGCAAAGTATCATCTGTGCGATATACCATCTTGCTTTCTTTTCTTTCAGTATATCCTTGCGAAACAAAAGGCCGAGGAAGTCGCCGCCAACCATATATTCCATGACTAGGTAAAGGTTCGTAGTGTCCTGGAAGCTTGCTATTAATGGTACAATCCATCTTGAATTTTCCGAAGCCACGAGAAAATCCCGCTCTGCGCGGAGATGACCTTCCTGAGAATTACGGAGCATGTCAGACTTGCGTATAACTTTCATCGCGTAGACCTCTCTTTTGGGTTTCTTTGCTTCCCGGCGATAAGATATTCTCTGAACATCTAGCGTCGACCTCAAGACTCCTATAGCAGTCGTTTTCAAATTACTGACTTCTTCGCCACATGTATGTCTCCAGCTTGGGGTCACCATAGCGGGCTGGCTTTGAGCAGCTAGATTAGCGGGCGTGATATCCTTCTCGCGGACGAGCCTGACAACACCAAAACTGCCCTTACCAAGTATTTTCACCACTTCGTAGCCAGCGACAGCCACGCCCGCGCTTTCCTTTGCCTTATTGGTCCTAGTTCCCAAAACTCGGGTCTGCCTCAAATGCTCACTCTCGTGGGCCGCCCATATGCACCGCTCTCGTTGACGCTGCTCTGCCGACATCTGCTCTGCCTGCAGACGTAGCTCAAGTTCACGCCGCCTGAGCGAACGAGGGGTGATATGACCGGATAGTATAGAATTAAATCGTGTTTCAAAAAAGATCTTGGCATTTGCTGTCGTCTCCACAGTGACTATCGTCGGCAAGGCGACGTGTGGGGCTTCTTCAATTGGAGCCAGCGGCTTCTCGGGTATACTTTCTTCGCCTTTGGTACTCTTCCCTTCAACACTCGTCTTGTCACTTTGTTCTTTGGATTTGCCGGAGCGTAAGGACACGATGTTTGACTCCAATGATGTCTTCCCGGTAGACGGACCTGTAGGAGACATACTATCGCTATTATAAAAGCTAGACGGGTCCGTATTACCTTCGATGCTGGGTTCGTGATCACTGGTAATAGAGTGGATGCTAGGCCTTGTACGCATATTTGGGCGATGAACAATAGTAGGATTTCCGAAAGTTGTCGAGAGCTTGTGGGACAATTGATGAGCCAAGCCAAGCGTAGAAAAGCTCTTTCGAAGGCCGGCATGATCCTTTCGCTTGATCTGGTCCTCAATGGGCATTGGTCGAGATACGTCAAGGCGGTGCGTAAGCTCCGCATCATCGTTAACGGACGACAGCCCCAATCTAGTTCCCCCAGTTGGGGAAGATCCACGCTGAAGACTTTCCCTGGCTAGAGGAGTAGCTGCCCTCGCTCCGTCAGATATCTCCGGCGGATAGAAACCGGCAAGGGTCTCTGTGCTCGTCTCACTAACTCCGGGAGGTTTGGTGGCGTCCTTCACGATCGCAAGAGCGATGTCTCGTTCACTTGGGACATTCGAAGATTTCTTGGTTGATCGAGTGCCTGGACACCGTTCTAGTTGGGATAACTCAGATGATGCTTCATACCTACCACTGCCTCGTGTCTGAATACCTATGACGGAGAGCAACCTAGAGCTACTGCGTTGCATTTTGGCTGCCGCGCCTGACTTTAAATCTCCGTCCTCAACGCTGCACGTATCGGAAGATATGTCAATCGTAGCTTTTCGATCCGCAGCACCATCTGCAGTTTCGATAATTGCTTGTCCGGTAGATACCTTTCTCTTCGTGGATCTGATGCCGAACAGGCTTCTAGAGCCCCAGCGCCTCTTCCTGGTCTGGATGATTGTCATGGTGATGAACAAGCAGCGATGTCACTAAAATGCTGAGGAAGTACAAAGAATGTGGGTTATGACAGTACTGCGGTATAATAGCTGTGATTGTAAGAAGCTATGGTCATAAGACACCCGGAAAGACGATGTTATGGCTAAGCGGAGTTCATGAGTGACAGTGGCAGGCTATAAGATGCGATGGTTTTGGGAAGTAGATCGATCTATCTTAAAAGAGGGAAGAGTGCAGAAGAGGCAAGAGCGACCGAAGAATGCATTGTTTCCGAATCAGTAGAGAGGTCTTGAACCGATGTGCCCGAAGCTTGATGCTTATCGAGTAATGCATCTATACATTTAAACCAGGACACAAGAGTCCGACTTGGAAGATATGGATTTGCCTCAGAAAGTCTCGGCCGTACAATCCAGCAGATCAGCGAACCGTCCAATTCGACGCTTAGGCATAAAAAGTCATTTGACGGCAATACTTCTAGCTAGCTAGCATAATGGAGACTCATTGGGGTCTTTGGTGAATTATTCTGCTGACGAAGGTAGAACCAGTATCTGTCTCTGTGGTGCGCTGGTCAATCGCTTCCGTTGACTTTGGCTCTCTATTGGCTGGGTACGAAGCCACATCTATATCACCGGTATGTACCTTGGGTTGCTGCACTTTTTCCTCTTTATCCAAAAGATGATCCCGAACCTTGCAACTATGATCACTGGCCAACTTTAAAGACTTGTCAACTTCATCTGTGAGTAACGCAATGTCATCCTCAAGCGCTTCATCTTTCGACTTCTCTCCGGTTATCGTTTGCTTGGCGCTGTCCTTACTGGGTTTGGTCTTATTCCAGAGTGCCTCCAATTCTTCTTCCCATCCCAGAGCTGACGCAAGCTTTCTTACTCCGTCATCGCAATCTCCAAGAAGAAGAACATCGTCGGCACGACAGCCTAGATCACCAACTCTTTCCGAATTAATTAGCAATCGCGGTACGTTCTCGGCACACGAGCCCGGTAGACTCGCAAACGGCAGGACCGTCAGACTTGTGCCCAATACAATGCACAGGTCTGCGCAACGTGGTAAGCCTCTGTTTTTGTGGAATTCGTCTGGCAATTTTTCGCCGAAGAAGACGATATCTGGCTTGACCAGGCCGTTGCATTGTGGATTCGAGCAATGAGGAACCTCACAATCGGTGATGGCCTCCTTCATCAAGTGTTCAGGATAGGGTATTTTGCATTCGATACATCGTTGGCGAGCGAAACTCCCGTGGGCTTCTACAATGCTCTCGTCTGGAACGCCTGCTTCCCTTTCAAGGCAGTCAATGTTCTGGGTAAAAAGCTTCAACAAGAGACCCTTGTCTGAGAGCAGACGAACAAATGAATGTGATATAGTAGGGCGATATTTGCCCGGATAAAGTTCATGCGCTAATGTATAGAAAGGTAGAGGGTTGTCACGAAAAAAGGAGATATCAAAGACTGCTTCAGGGTAGGGTAGGTCGAGTTTGGCCAAGTTCGCGTAGAGACCCGTGCCTGGGGACCGGAAATCGGGTATGCCCGCAGAGGTACTTATTCCTGCTCCAGTCTATCGGAATTGCATCGAATACGTAAGTCTTAATATTGAGGGACATGATTTAGATGCGAAGAAGTCAGACCTACCATAACAACGATATTCCTTGCTCGACCAGTCTTAACATACGTGGCTATAGCATCTATAGATCTAGCCTCGAGCGTGCGCGGGGGTGTGCTTTCATCAACCGGGCTGGAAACCTCTTGACCCATTGAGCCGGAATTAGACGTTGTATGCTGCTCGCTTCTCCAACGACCTTTGGTATCTGAGGAGGAATGGCACAGTTTGACCGAGATTAGCTTCGCTGCTGACACTTGCTAGTACGATTCCAAACGAGAAGACTTAACCCGTTCCTAGGGTTGGGCAATGAGTTCAGGCAACAGTTAGACGGAGCGTTCAGGTAGCAGTGTTGCAATGTTCTGTTGGTCAACGGGGTGCTTGTTGCACGAAATGTCACACCATGGATTTGAAACGATGTGCAGGTCAGTACATTAGAGCGTTCTGGCCTCTATAAAGTTTTGCTTCACTCGAGTGGTGAGGGAACACGTTCATTAAATGTCCTTCCTCACCATACCTGAGGTAAGGTAAGGTACCTTACCACTGTACAGTATTCCGGTTCGCTTGGTTCCGTTCCAGGTATATTACGTGCGATACAGTACTAATACGTATTCGGGCTTTTATATGTTCAGTAGAATCTTCAAATACAAGGAGATTGATTGGTCAACCAAGCGAAGACAGCCCGTGAGCCCCTGACTGTGGCTTCAACACTAACAATTAATACCCCAAGTACCGTAGTACATCAAGTACGGACTACGGAGTAGTGCGCGCCCAAATACCTTGACTGTCGAAGAGGTTGGAGTAAGGTACCCACGCACCCACATATCATACCTACGCCTTAATTTACTCGTACCATGCGGGTCAACTTCAACTTATCGAATAGCTAATGTTTGGCTTCACTCATGGACTGCGAATGACTTTAGGGTTTTTCTTCGACTAAGTACCTACTCCGTACTCTTCTGGCGTAATGAATATCTTATACTCCTGTCCAGAAGTGATAGTGCCAAATGCTGGTTGAAGGTAAAGCTATGATCCTTTATTCCTGCACTATTGCTGTCCAGCCAGCTGCTTTCCATTAAGCTCTGGCGGCGCGAATACCTACAGATGTATCGAAATTGATGCCAGTCGCACACTTCTAATGGTCGTTGGAGGACCAGGTACCTTGAAGCTTCCATCGTATCAAAAAATGCCAAGATCTAATGGCCAAGGCGTGCATGATACAAAGTCTTGGTCACGTGTAAACGGTGAGGGAGCAGAGGAAACTTCGCGTTTGGGGATATACGACTCCAGCTCAATCGCCGAGATCCGGGACACGCTTGCTCGTCTCCACGAACATGAGGTTTCAGTCACAGCGCGGCTCGATACCTTGGTGGCTTCTCAGAAAGATCTTTCGCGCGAGCTTGGCCGGTTGGATCTTATGCGAGCCCATTTAGGCTCTCAAGCAGTCTCCACACGATCTATAAGTAAGGGCCTGCTGTCCAACGCTGCCTCTACTGCCAATCGGATATCTAATGCAGTCAAGCGGCTCGACCTCGAACAGGCCAGAGTCAAGGGTACTCTGGACGTCGTTGAACAGGTGGCAGAGTTGAAAGCCTGCGTACTAGGCGTCACAGGATCCATGGGTGCCCCTCAAGACTGGGAGACTGCTGCTGGATATCTCAATCGAGCATCGAAAATCACGAATGCAATCGTAAATGGCCCCTTTGCAGAAGAAATGGTTCCCACCGCTGAGGTTCCCGACCCACCAAATGTGACTTTAGAACATGCCGCAGAGTCGCTGCGTGGGCTGTTCCTCCGAGAATTTGAAAATGCCGCGCAAGAGGGCAACGGCACCAAAGTTACCCGGTTTTTCAAATTATTCCCATTGATCGGTAAATCTGATGTTGGCCTCGATGTTTATGGTCGCTACGTCTGCCAAGGGGTCGCTTCTCGTGCAAGAGCGAACCTCAACGCTGGCACTGGAGGTGACCAGCGCAAGGAGGGATTTTTTTACGCTAATGCATTGACTAAGCTCTTCGAACATATCGCTCAGATCGTGGAATCGCACGGTGGACTGGTGGAACAACACTATGGTGCTGGACGGATGGTGAAGGTCATCGAGCGATTGCAGCTCGAGGCCGATATCCAGGGTGGCATCATTATTGATACTTGGAGCGATGAAAGATCAATTGATCGGAAACTTACCGATATCAGATCGTATGCATTTACTTTCCTGGTACAGAGCTTCCTTCCAGCTCAGCCACAGAGGATTGGTACACCGCGTGCTGGATCCCCTGCTCGTAGGAACGCGGCGGCAGAGGCCCAAGCTCGCGAAGAAGAAGGCGTGGACATGAAGGATATTGACGGCTTTCTAAGTGAGATCGCTGTGATGTTGGGAAGATGGTCTCTCTATTCAAGATTTATAGCCGCCAAGTGCAAGGTATGTGCAGATAGCAATTCCTAACTTTCAGGAATTAAAATTCAAGCGTGTAGGAGCCTCTAGCAGCAGCTAAAGACAAGCCACAAGAATTGGAGAGTCCTTCGCTGTTAAGCAAGTCGACCTTGAGCAGAAAGGTGGCCAACAGGCTTGTTACGCCGTTCAACGTCATGACCACTTTTTTCTTCCGGAGATCCGTAGAGAAGGCCTTCCAACTTGACGAGCAGCCATCTGACCTCTCCCTGGACCCTGGAAAAGAAACCATCTCGCAGCCTCCTTATATATCTTCCTCCGTGGACGATGTGATGTATATTGTTAACCAAACCGTTGAAAGATCACTTGTGACCTCAGACCGAGCGGTCATTGCAAGCGCGATCCCTTCCATTGCTCGAGTTCTTGACTCCGATTTCATCGGTATGGTTCAACGCAAGATGCGAGACGAGAGCTACCCAAAAGCTGCCATTCAAGGGGCACTGCCTCCCGAACAAACCATCATTACGTTCTTAGTTCTCATCAATAATCTCGACGTCGCCACGGATTACGTGAAAAGGATTGTTCAGTCACGCGTCGATGGCGCCTCCCGTGCAGAGCATTCGGAGAGCACTAAAAAGTCTTCGTCAAGCTCTATAGCGAACCTATTCCCTTTTGACCATGATGCCCAATTCGTAAACAACATACTAAGATCACTCCAGCACAGCTTCGAAAGCAAAACCTCCGAGCTCATCAGCGACGGGACCTATGTTGTCTTCAAGAACGTCGTCAAACCCCGTCTACGACCAATCATAGCAGACTCGTTCCGTGACGTTGACTACCGAATGACCGCTCGAGAGCTCGAACAAATAAGCAAAGAAGCCGAAATCGAGGACGGTGACAATGAATTGATCGAGCTCGCAGTACAACGTCACTTCCAACGAGGCTGGGACGCCCTGACGAAACCTCTCGCTCGAATTCTCACCGCTCCGGGCTTCGAAAGACTCCTCACCACGATCATTTCCTATCTTAGCGAAGTCCTAGAGAAGCGTGTGTGGAGCTACTACGGACGACTGAACGATCTCGGCGCTGTGCGTCTGGAGCGAGATATTGCTAGCATCGTAAGTACTGTTGTTAGAGGAGGAAAGTATGGGTTCCGCGATTCATTTGCAAGGTGCACGCAGATCTGTCTCATCATGAATATGGAGGAGGATGAGTGGGATGAGCTGCAAGCTACGGCTGGAAGGGCTGGTGGAGATGGGGTTGAGTGGAGGATTGATGGGGAGGAGCGCATTAGGGCGAGGGCGATGGTGCGGGATAATTGAACGAGGATAATTTCTCCGCTTTCATTCTGCTTCAAAAGAACCTGTCTCGGCTGCTCGGGAGATTCTAGGTGGATTGACGAGATGGTTACCATCTCGACACGAGAAAACAGGTAAAATTTTGAATATAGGAAGATTGTTCGATGCCAATATATCCGGCTCAGCGGGCATGGGAGAAGTATATTCAACATTTACCAGTCAAAAACAAATAAATGTAGGAGCCTTTCCAGATGGACGAGCTGTCTCTGTAGAGGTGTTTGATAATTCTATAGATCTACCTATCGGCAATGCTTAGGTGGTCCAAGGGTTTTCCTTTTTGTCTTTTGTGTCAGTCGTAGTAGTAGCACGAGTGCCCCTGTCCGAAGAAGACTTTTAGTCAGCAAGATATCGGAGAACCTTGCTGTGACCGTCCGCCAAAGGCACTCAAAAACATAGAAACAATGCCTAAAGCCGAACCTATTACTCCTTCTTCAGCTCTTCTGGAGGCTCTGTCGTTACCACTTCCAAGGTCAACGTACAGGCCGCTAGGGTCCACGCCTCTATTAGACTGGCGAAGCCAAAAGATCAAATTTTCGAGGCCCAGGCAACCTGGCAGTCGACAGCCGTAGGGAGTCTGAGGACGTTGTAGCCGACGGTATCAACGCATAGAGAAATACCTAAGTAGCACGGCCTAGCTGTCGCAATCATAGCTATCCGCCCTACCGCTCTCTGCCGCGCGAATTGTGCTGGCGCTCACCTTCGAAATATCCCACACAGCGCGGTCAGGACATCGACTGCAATGGCTGGAAGTACAGAACAGATATTGCAGCCGTCTCCAAATGGCGGACGCAATACACGAGTACTACCGGTAGACCCGAGCAAAATCGGAGAGTTCACCTTCACTAGTCCCGAAGAATCCTTCCTCGGAGACTGGGACCTCAGGCTTTCAAAGACCACCGATGCTGCTCATTTGTCCGCTGCAGCAACAATGCTCCGATCCAGCAACGTTCCTATTGCATTTCCTACAGAAACAGTCTATGGGCTTGGTGCCGACGCGACTCGCAGTTCTGCCGTACTCGGCATCTACGCTGCCAAGCAACGACCGCCAGATAATCCTTTGATTATCCACATAAGCTCTCTTTCGCAACTCAGAGGGCTTTTACGCCGGCCCCTGGCTAATTCATCGATTATCTGTGAACGTCCCACGGATCCCATTCCGTTAATATACCACTCTCTAATATCCCGCTTCTGGCCCGGGCCTCTTACCATCCTCCTTCCCCTCCCCGCGCCAAATCCCCTTGCACCTCAAGTCTCCGCCTCGCTGCCCACTTTCGGTGTCCGGATGCCATCTTCTCCGCTGGCACTCGCCCTCATTCACTTGGCAGGCGTCCCTCTTGCCGCCCCTTCTGCTAATGTCTCCACGAGGCCCTCGCCCACCACCGCCGCCCACGTTCTGGAAGATCTCTCGGGACGAGTTGATCTGATATTAGACGGTGGACCTTGCGCTATTGGGGTAGAAAGCACTGTTGTTGACGGACTCGCAGATCCGCCAGTCATCCTCAGGCCTGGAGGTGTTTCGATTGAGATGCTAAGGGGTTGTCCAGGATGGGAGGGGGTGAGAGTGGGCTATCGCGATTACGCAGATGGAGAAGTACCACGAGCGCCAGGGATGAAATATCGACATTATTCCCCCAGAGCAAGGGTGTCACTGATAGAGGGACAACTGGATATGGAGTTAGTGAAAAGCTATGCTTTAAAGTCGAAAAGCATTGGCATCTTAAGAACAAAGAACTGGACGAAAGACCTCTTGGAGGAGAGAAAGGCGGACGCCAAAGCTCGCGGCCCTACCGTCACCAAATACAATAAAACCCATATAAACGGAACGACGTTAGTGGTTGCGGAAAGGATACTCGACGGAAAATCCATTGGCGATGTGCTGCCTTCATCAGCCCCTTTGTCACCTCCTGTACCTCTTGCATGCTATCTTAAGATCATGCTCGATGAGCGGTCCGGCAGTCAGGCGACCGATGTCTGGGACATAGGGCTCGGAAAGGATACGGCGCACATAGCTCGGGGCCTGTTCTCTGCTCTCCGGGAACTCGATCAGAAAGGCGTAGACGTTATATTCGTCGAGGGCATCAATGACGGCGAAGGCGATGCCGCAGCGGCGGTAATGAATAGACTCCGAAAAGCAGCGGAAATAGAAATCAAAGCATGACCACTACAATATTCGTTTCAAGTGATTCGTATGAAGCTTGATAATCGGCATTGCAATCACGTCGAGCTACTACCTCTGCTTCTTACTGCCCCTGCCCCCTCTTTTTCCCGTCCTGGCAGCGCCCCCTCCTTTCCCTCTGCCCGCTCGCTCCCCTCCCATCAAAATCCGACATTTGCCGACCGCGACGACGCCTACAACCTCCGTATCCTTGATGCCCTTGATCAATTCCCCCTCTCTCCTCCTCATCTCCATCTCCATCGTGACCGCCTGATCCACCCCATCACCGGCAGGCTTCTTCCTCTTCTCCCAATCCCCTATAACCCCTGTCCACACGCCTAAGATTTCCCGAACGGCCTTGCCCTTCTTCGTCGTGCCAGGCTGCAATTTCGCTCGCCACCTACACCGAGCGCCTACGGCATCCCAGGGCCCACACACGACGAGCGCGTCTAGAATTTCATCACCCGGTAGTGGCGTCCCTACAAAGGCCTCCAGATCCACCACTTCGTCCTCCTCTTCCTCGTCTATCCCCTCCTCGAAATTGGCCCTCCGGATCTCCTCTACCTCCTTACCCTTCGCGGCAGCAATCGCGTGCTGTTGTCTTCGTCTCTCTTTTTGCGCTGCGAGTTCTTGCTCCTTGGCCAATCTCGCAGCCGCGTCATCGATGGTTTTCTGCTCTGCTGCCGAGCCTAGGAGCCGGAGCGCGAGGGCTCGATCTTCTTCGTCTTGGTTGGCATATTTAGTTTTGAGTTTATTGCGCTTGCCATGTTTGCCACGGACGGGGGGCGCTTGCAGGGAAGAGGTCGGTATTTCGGACAGCGTTGAGGTGGCGAGTGAGGGCGCAGGGTGGAAAGCCTCCGCGGCGGTTTCTAGCCCGGTTCTGGAGGCTGCTTGTGAGGGCTGAGATACATTGGCTGAAGAAGAAAGTGCCCCTTGCTCCTTTGCTGAATCATGACGGACACCTACGACTGTTCTATCGGAGTTGACAGCCAATACTTGACTGCCTTCTCGACGACCCTCTGAATCTTCCTTCTCTGAACGTTCAGATTCGCTGGATTCTGTGTTTGCAGATTGGTATAGACCGTGGCCTGATGCAATTGCAGGGCCACCTTCAGCTTCTGGCATGTCGGCATCGCCAGTACGGGCAAGATCAGGCTGGAGTGGATTGTCGTGCCCGAGCTCTGAACTACTATCATTCTCGTCTTCGTTCTCCGCACTATCCGACGCTTCATCGTTTGCAGTGCTAAAAGGCCTTTCATTATATGAATTATCCTTGCTCTTGACTTGATCATTGTCCCCATATCCTGGGCCATCTTCTATACCTTCTTCTACGCCTTCTGCTACGTCTTCTGGATCGTTATTCTTTGTAGTCCTTTCGCCTTGAAATCGGTGTTTAAGATGCTGCGCCTTACTCTCTTCACTAATGTGAAACATGATACTAAAGCCGAGCAACAGCTGTGCGGGAGGCAGAAAATTCTTCTGACCTCGAATCTCGAAGTTACCAATAGCCAGGAAGTCTCCGTTAGGCGCCGTCTTCGACACCTTGGCCGAGTCTACCCACCAAGCCGACATCACGGCCTTCGAATCCCATGCGGTTGAGCTTGCTACAGTCAAGGTACCAGCTTGAGATAATGTAGAGGGAGGTATTGGGTCATTTGTCAAACCAGGCTTGTTTTTGATAACGACAGAGGCAGCTCCTTGCAAGTCTGCGTGAACGTAAACATCCCCCTTTTTTAGGTATCTCCTGTACAAGATCTCGGCCTGTTGTGCGTCTTTTCCGCCTAAGACAAGATAACCCTCGGAAGATATGAAGTAAAGGAATTTTTCAAACCACAATTGCCTCCGAATAGGCCGCAGAACTTGCTTTTCTTGCTTTAGGCCCTTCTTCAGGTCGGCCGTAATCTTTCTTTCTGTGCTTTTTAGTGCTTTAGAGGATGACTGCAGCGTCTTCTGCTCTTTCACAGCTGCGTTCTTCTTCTGATCGTAGTACTGCCGTGCATTTGACCACGGAGAGAGAGCAAGATCGACATCTACAGCAAGCCTTTTGTCAACAGCTTTGGTAATCTTAGACGGCTTTGGTGTTTGGTGTTGTTCATCTTCGCTGTCTGAGACGTCGCTACCTGTCTCATCTCCATCGAAATCTTCCTCGTCGCCGTAATCCGCTTCTGCGAGAAGGAGGGTAGCGGTGTTCTCGTAGAGCTTGAGGGGTACCTTGATCATCTCTGCTACAACGTTCTGCCTAGCTTGCTCCATCTCGATCAGACGTGCAATCTCTACCCAATCCATTCCTTGCACGATAAGTCCATTGACTGCATTAATGGCTTCCTGCACCTTCTGCAAATTTGCCTCTATGGCTTGAGCTTTTCGAACGTTGAGCTCCTGAAACTGTTGCAAGCCACCAATACGTTTGTCATGATCCTGCCTTGCAGCGTCAAGTTTTCTTTTCGCATTCTCTTCCCGTTCTGCAAGTCGAGACTCTAGCTTTTGACCCTCTATTGAGGAAAAAAACTCATCGACTGTTTTGTTAAATCCGTCAAACTCAAGTATCTGAATATCTGGATTTCCTTGAAATTGCGCAGGTCGGAAGGGATGGAAGTCTTCGTACATAAGATTGTTGTGTTCCAGCCCCACAGACACTCCGTGGAGTCCATACTGATCATGGGATTTCGATTTCGTTGGCATTGCAATAATATAGCCTTTTGATGAATTCGAGCACGTAATGTCATCTGTCACTCGCTGTGCTTCCCTTAATGCCAACATGAGCTTTTCGAGTAGCGCATCATCCATCACCACGTCTTCAATTGGTGTGTCCGAGTCAAAACCAGTCACGCGTAATGCATGGTCAACGAGCATGGGCGGAAACTCGTTAAGGGAAGTCGAGAGGGCTTTTCGCAGAGCATCCCCCGTCTTTTTCTTTGATTTCTTTGTACGAGAAGAATTATCATCGCTGACCTTATCAAGCGTTTTTCTCAGACCTAGCAATACTCTCTCCTTTGTCAAAGTAGGAATACCATTGTAGTTCTGTCTGTTCTCTATGGAGTACTTGAGCCCAACGCGAAGCTCTTCCTGCTCCTCACCTGCGGGGACGATACGAAGGAGACTAAGAATACCTAGGTCCTTGTCCGTAAGTACAATGTTTCCCCCAGCATAGAATTCCAGAAAAAGATGGTATTGCCCATCGCTGAATTGAAATTCAATGACCCGATCCGTGCCAACCTGAGCAATAGAGGTCACTCTTCGCGAGCGGAGGTATTTCCGAAGCCGTGTTACAAATTGTGACGGGGCAGAGGCAGTCACCCTTATGAAGTCTGTCAGATGGCATCGAAAACCCGAGTCAATGACCATCTGCTGGCGCTGGTCCGGCTTTGCAAATTTTAGGAGGAAGATCCTCTAGAGGCCCCTTTTAGTTTGGTGAAGGTTTGGGAGAGAAAACCACGACATACTCACAGACGATAGGTCGTACACATTTGCAAGACGAAGAGTGCAAAGTGACTTGGAGAGCTCAAGCGCAATGACCTAGATGGAGAGCTGATCAGCTCTGGATGTTCCATTGCCTAAAATGGGATGTCGTACCTTGACATCTAGACTTGAGAATCTCTGCTTCATCTTGGAGAATAATCTCAAGGTTCAACCTTTTACAGAGAAATAAGAGAGACGAAGCCCTGCTTTACCTTACGAACGGCGACGAAGCGAGTGACGAAGCATGATAAGCAGAAGACGCTCAAAATTAAGATTATCTACTAGCGCGAAAATTAGCTACGTTTGCGGCTTGATTAGCAACGCAGTTGCTTCTACTGACTGATTTTGACCCCTATTGTGTCAACCTTAATTCTTTTCTTTGTAAAACGATTGACTCTTTTATCGAAGTTGTGAAAGTCAAATCTATTACAGTTAATAATTCAAAGTTAAATCTATTACAGTTAATCATGAAATCTTGAATGTTCGACTTTTCTATTTGACTTCATGTTTTCACTGCTTCACATCGTTCTTCACTTCGTTCTTCATCGCTAACAGCGTGCTTTTATCTTCTACAATATGTCTTTTATATTTTCTAACAGCTATATAAATAAGAAACATCAGAGCAATGCTTGAAAAATTGCTGCTGTTGTTGCACATCACAGACAGCTTGCATTTCAGATTCATCAAGACTTTTCTGCTTAATCTTCTTCTTTTGCTCATTTCTCTTGAATCTCTTTTTTGATAATGATGCTGCAAGAATGCAATTTCAATATGAATGTGATTTTGAAGTGAAGAAGAGAATGTTCTATCAGAGAAAAGACACAGTCAATGTCACTTATCAAGCAAAGAAAAATCATTCAAAACATGAAGTTTGCAAGACAGAATCTTGAAGATCATTCTGATATATGCAAGTTGTAAAATTGATGAAAAGAAATCAGACAGCAACATCAACGCTACTGTGAAAAAGTGACGTGTTTAAATCGCAGTTCATTGAGTTCTCTGTTCATCACTTTGCAGAAGCTTCGCTCAACTTCAATTTCATCATTGATTTCATGTTGTTATAATTTGTGTATTAATTACAATCTGACAAAAGTTTTGACTGATTTTCTCTTTCAAGATTTGATTGATTCACTTATCTTGTATATTTATTACATCAACACATCAAATCTTTCTGAAAATGAGATGCATTGATGCTTGAATGATAATCACAATGTTCTTCACTTAATCTTTCAACATATCAATGATCTTGAATTCAATCAATATATCATTTGTAAACTTGTATTTTCTGACTCAACATTGTCTACTCATGTTGCATTGAATCAATCTTTTGTTGCTTTGAATTAATCTTTTGATGCTTTGATCATGTTTAAGAATTATCATGATGTCAGATCATCAACTCAATTTAGAACATAAATTGTTGATATTTTAAATAATCTTGATTCATTGAATCTGTTTTGCAGTTCAATGAATCAAGTCATTAATCTAGTCATCATTATCTTAATTTAGTCTCAGCAATTCTGTTTTGATCATCTCAGTTATGTGTGCAAACTTCTGCAATCTTAAGTCAATAAAACTATTGTTTAGTCTTGATTCTGCTCAATTCATGTATATAAAAGTCGAGCTTTCGTTCTTTTCTTTCACTCTTTATCTTTCATCTTATACATTATCTGATGTATTGTCTTGTATTTAAATTCTATCAAAGTAATAATAATAATATCAATCTTTTATATTGATAGTATCTTTAGTCTAACTCAGTCTTTGACATTATAAAAGATTTACACTTTCTGCAACGTTTTCATACATTGAAATCTTATTTAATTATTCTTTCGCTCAAATAAAGTCATCTTACAATCTTTTGATCAATGATGAGTGTGCTGTTGAACAGTTCACTCAAAGTGTGATCGAAAATTCAGTTGAGATCTTTCGCGTAATGCATGAGCTTCAAAATCAAGTTCGACAACATAATGTTATCATTTCATCTTTGTTCATTATTTTCAGTTCTTCAATTTATATAAAGTTGAATTCTTAATCTCTTGCAATGATAGCTCAGATCATTGCACAAATCTTGAACAATCAATCTTTTCTTGTTGTTCATTGTTTTGCAAACTTTGTCACTGTCTTCATTGCTTCTAAATTCAAGAAGCTTCTCAACATATTTGAATATGAGAAGAACAAGAATTGATTGAATGCATGAAAGCAGAGTCTGATACAGCGCATGAAGATGAACGATGATCATTATTTCTTTCATTGAGTCAAGATCATTTATGTTGAGTCATGATTCATCATAAATAAAAAGACTTACAATCTAATGAGTCAATATTGAATCAATGATCTTTGTATCATTTTCATCTTTGCAAATTGATGACATAAGTTGCATCATTACTGCAACAATTCTTTCAAGACAAAAGATGCTCATTTATATCTTCGCGAAACTTTAAAGTAAAACATAAATAGCTTTGTTGACTATTACAATCTCTTTTATCAAAAGAAAGAATGTTCTTTAATGAAAGATTTCTTGTTGATTGACTGTTTGAAGCGTAATGTCAATTATTTCACTCAAGTCATTATTTTTTTCTGACAAAATCTCAATGAAACTCAATCATTCATCTTTCATTAATGAGTTCAAACATTCTTTGACATTAATGAAAAGCTTCAGCAGCTTAAGCATCATCAATCTCACTTAATCTTCACTCTTGTTTCATTTATCAAAGTCAAGAACATCTTTACATCAACTAGTAATTTTTTAAGTTCAAAGATTATCATTTCTGTGACTATTGTCTTAACAGTATCTTCATCTTTCTCTTTCTTATTTCTCAATGAGTCAATGAATTTAAGCTTTGTTATTATCATCATTCAAGATAAGACTTTGATTGTTTCTGAGATTAAGAAAATCTGCAACAAGTGAAAGCTGTGCTACTATTGCAAATTGCAACATTCAAGCAAAATTGTTAAAGAATGCTCAAATAAGAAGTTTTTCGCTTTGCATATCATGAACATTTACAACAATGATGTCATCAATATAAATAAAGAAGTCTCACTGTTTGCAAGAAAAGTTTAGTTTCTGAGTTAAGTTACGCTCAGAAATCTGTATACATATCATCTTGTCTACTAATCTTAATCTTTTCATTCTCACTTCAATCATATAGAAAGTTTTCTTCTAAATTTGTCTTGAAACTCTTTGAATTCAATTTGACATTCAAAGATAATCACATGATAATATTCTGTATTTTACGTTAAGCTCAATTTAAAGTTTTTACTCTCACTCTGATTAATAATGAAGTCTCTGCTTATGTCTTTATAAATAAATTCTTTACACAACAACATCATTTTTTCTTGCATCAATTAACTCATTCTTGCAGACTTCAAGAATTTGATGATCAAGTCGCTTTAATTGATGATATTATTCATGTTGTTGAAATCACAATGATTCTTGTTAGAGATCAGCATAGAGCGAGTCATATGAGTGTCATTTAACTAATAGATAAATGCTAAGAAAGAAAAGTATCTACAGAAAAGAACTCGATTCTTTATATGTGTGTTTCTCAGCTCTGTGCTAGGCTCGAAAGAGTTGACGTCTTACACATATGATGCAAAGTCTCAATGACATCACTACTAGCTTGAATGCTCACTAAACTCAATTAAAATGAAACTCAGATCAGAGCTAGAAAGAATAGACGAAGGCTAAAATCGTAACATTACTCTCTTTTCTTGAATATTCATGTTCGCATGAATGTTATTTCTTAGTGCGCTTTTCTTGAATATTTGATATGAAAGTCATTGATCATCTCTTGAGCGTTCATAAATTCGTCGTCGTCAGCGTTATATCAGTTGAGATCATTGTCATAGCTCTTTCATTTGACTCGATATTGAAGTCGTCTTCGATATTGTTGAAAGTTCAATATATCGTCGATTTCTCATTCATCTTCATCGTTTACCACTATTGATCTCGAGAATTCATTCTTCTGATCAGACAGAGAATCATTGACGGCGAGACGAAGAAGCTCTGAATGAAATACATCATGTATACGCATAGTCTTGAGTAGTTTCAATTTATAGAATGAGTCAACGAAATCGATGATCTGAAAAGAATTAAGCATCTTGTCATTCAATTTTTTGAAGAGTTTCGCTGTAACGATGTTTCGTTCGTTCAGAAACACTCTTGATTCAATCTTATAATTGATTTTCTTTCTATGCTTGTTAGCTTGATTCATCATTTGTTCTCGTGTTTTGATCAGAGCTTCACGAGCGAAGATCAATGTCTTGTTCATTTGTTCAGATATATTCTTGACTCGATCAATCTGCAAGCGTTCGCGAGTGCTTTCATACTCGATGATGTCAGAGTTGAAGCTCATATGAGAATGAAAGCTTTTGTTCATGAAGAAGAGAGTTAAGAAGATGACTGAGAACAAGATGTTATTGTTGATAAACTCGATCATGAGTAGTCACTTAGATCAATCATTCTGCATATACGAACAGAAGAATCGAAGATATCGCTTGACGTTCTGATTGACTCGTTCGCTTTGATCGTCGATCTGAGAATGATAAATGATGAACAATTGAAGAAAAATGCTCAGTCGTTTGCAAAGAAACTTTCATAGTATAAAGATGAATTGCAAATCTCGATCAGATACTATGAAGCTTGATAAATCATGAGTTCAATATACTCATTGAATCAGCATTTCAGCTGTCTTTTCGACAGTGATATCTTCATCATTAGTGATGCAAGAAATATAATGTCTTTCTTTTGACAATCTGCAGATGATCGTCAGAATAGCGTTGTATTCACTTGAATCAGATAGATTAATAATGAAGTTCATTGCTATGTTTTGTCATCACTGTTCGAATATTGATAGAGATTGAAGCAAGTCGTTTGATTTATTTCTAAATGTCTTTGAACGTTGACAGATATAGTAGTTTTGAATATATCGATCTATCGTTTTTCGCATGAATGATCAATAGTAGTTTCGCTTTATGACTTTCACAGTTCTAAGAATATCAGAATGATCAACTGATGATTGATCATGCATCTCACGAATCAGATTCATTTGTAGAAGTTCATTGAACGAAACTCATAGCTGACTATCATGATACAAGATTTCATTCTGAGTTTGACAATTCTTGAATTTGATATCTTCATATTGTGTCTCGTCTCTTGCTATTGCTTCGCGAAGTAGCGTACAATTCTCGTCGATCTCATTAGTCTCAAGAATCTGTTTATAGATTGATTCACTGATGTTCTTCTTTAGATCAGCAATTTTCATTCAATTCAAAGTCAGAATAGTGATTCATTGATAGCGAACGCGCTCATCTTCTGAATCTCTGAGCACGACGTCAGCTTAATGAGCTAATGCATCAATCTTGATGTTCTGTTTGTCAGATTGATACATTATTTTGAAGTTGAAATCAGCGAACTTCTGAACTCAGCGCATCTGACGTCTGCTCAGCTCTTTATCTTTCATCAACGAGATGAGCACTTGATGATCAATGAACATCTTAATAGAAATGTCAGTTAGCTTTAGTTTGAATCATCAGTGTTTAAATGCTCAAATGATGATCAGAAGTTCTTTATCATATATCTTGTAGTTGCATTTAGCAGAAGACATGTTCTTGCTATAGAAGACAATTGAATGTAATACTTCTTCATCATTATATTGAGAAAGAACTTCATCGTTGACGTAGTTGAATGAGTTAATTTCGAGAATAGTCTCATGAGTTTAATCAAAGTGACGTAGTATAGAAGTCTTGATCATACGTCTCTTCATATGATTGAAGATGATCTGACAAACTTCATTTCATTCAAATATGATCTTCTTTTGAGTGAATTGAATCATTGAATGAACAATTTTCGAAAAGTTCTTGATGAAGCGTTGATAGAAATTGCAGAAGTCAATGAAGAACTGCATCTGAGTGAGATTATTGAGTGTAAATCAATCAACGACTGCTTGCATCTTTCGCGAATTCATCTTCAATTCTTTGATTGATATCAAGAGTTCTAGAAAGATAGTTTTCTGAACATGAAACTCGCACTTGTTGATGTCTATCTGTAGATCAGCTTCTCGTAGTCTATTCAAGATCAATCATACATATTGTTTGTGTTTCTTCAAGATCTTGCTGTAGATGATAATGTCATCTAGATAGATCTGACAAAACTGATGTAGATACTTGAATAACACGTCGTTCATATAATGTTGATAGAACGCAGATTCGTTGATTAATTTGAAGAGCATTACATGATATTTGTATGAGTCAAAGAAGATAATAAAGATAGTCAAATCTTTGCTATCTGAGTGCATGCGTAGTTTGTTGAACGTGACAATGATGTTCAATTGAGTCAGATACTTGCTTTCTTGTATACGAGCGAGAGTCTCGTCTATCAATGACAAAGAGTAGTGATTTCGTTTGATCAAAGCATTGAGCTTTCTGTAATCGACGCAGAAACGCAGACTATCGTCTTTCTTTTCGATGAACAAGATGAGCGAGACGTATGATGCGAAGCTGAAGAAAATGAATTCTTTGTTTAAATGATCAATCAGATACTTCTTTATCTTCTGAAGCTTGTGATTAAACATCTGATATAGTCTGCTTTGAAAGAATGTTTCTTCATCGATCAACTCAATTTTGTGATCGTAGAAATGATGTGATGATAGCTGATTGATTATTGCTCGATCGAAGACATCTAGATAGTCATGATATTCAGAGAAAAGCTTGATCTTGACTTGCTTGAGAGCTTCAGCGTGAGAAAGCTCATGCAGATTCACTTCTTCAGACTTGTTTTCAACTGTAGTTATGAGTCAATCGATTTTCAAGACAATAACAGCAAAGATCTTGACGTCTGATTGTTTGACTAACATTCTATATGTCGCTGCTTCTATCATTGCTATGTTCATTGAACTGAAAGAGAATGATTTCAGACTAAACGTTGATTTAGAATTGACGTTAGTCAAAGTCACGTCACGCTGTTTTAACTGTTCAATGAACTTCTTGTTTTGACTGAATTGAAATGTAACAAAAGTGAAAGATCTCTTCAGTATATGAGTAGAAGTTAAGCTCTTTCGTTTCGTGATTGATTTATTACTTGAGAGTAGAGCAATCAATTTCTGACTAGTAGAATTGAAATTCGAAAATCGAAGAGAATTGATTTGCATATCAATTACTAGATTGATTTTGTTCATTCATGTTTTTTCAAGAATTATTTGATGTTGATCTAATTGAGTGATCAACATAGAAGCTGTGTCAATCATATAATCTTGAACAGTCAGATTTGAATAGATGACATGAGTAATGAGTTTCTTAGCATAATGATTGTCGAATTCTCGAATTGACTTCGCTTTGATCAAAGTCAGAGACTCGATTTGCAACTGATCACAAACAATCTGCGCAATCACTTCATCAATGAACGAATAGTCAGCAGCTTCAATGTCAATCAATGACTTCAATGAGTAACTAATGTTACGAGCGTACCAAGGCTGTACAAGGCTGAAGCCCTAATCAATTCGCAGTGAACGCTAGCGAGTTCCCTGCGTAATGATTAGGGCTAACCAGCGAGCTAGCCAGGTTTGGCCCAGATATG
>JAABUO010000580.1_pt1 | contig 65406 bp, 73 predicted proteins | sample 5559291 | NCBI WGS metagenome assembly JAABUO01 (sample SAMN10711878, study PRJNA513372) | rock metagenome | isolation source: Antarctica rocks | place: Antarctica: Victoria Land, Finger Mt sud | reverse complement strand
CAAGATTTTTTGCTCCTCCTCCTTCTGTCCTCCCTGCAACTTCTGCCCCAATTCACGGGTCCAGCGCAAAGAAATTTCTCGTGCTCTTCGCAGAAAACGGAAGCAATTCTCGTGAACCATGTTACAGGTAGAGAGAGAGAGTAATCGAGTTGCAAGAGCGACAAAAGTACGTGCCGCTGCAGCACCCTGCCAGTTGCCTTCGATCGTCCCGACTGCATCCTCCAAGGCCGACAGCAATGATTTCCCAAATTCCTCCTCTTCAAGGTCGACGTGGGATTCTCGACAGACCTCTCCTTTACTGAAAGGACCTACCTGCCATGCAGCCTGGGTGATCAGAGTGTGTGTCTCGTGGCAACTAAAATTGAGGACACGAGCGATGAGTTCACGAGCGATGTTCCGCCACTGCAGTCGATGACCTGACCGCAAAGTTCCAAAGGCGTAGAACTCATGCATTGTCAGCGCGTCCGGACACTCAGCTTGGCTCGCAATCACCTCATTAGAGGTGTGAATCGTGTTCTTTACGGTGTACTGCAGTCCCCTGTACGGCCCAGCTGAAAGCTTGAGTGTGCACTTTTCACGCACATCGCAGCAATCTAGAAGCTCTTCCGTCCAACTCGTTTCCTTCGAATCGAACAAAGCATAGTTCAAGCCGTTGTTGACGCATACGTTCCTTTCATTGGCCTGAGAGATTTCCTGATATCGATAGTGCGAGATGACAAAGGGTTTTGTTGTCGATGCGAGTTGAAGTCGGCCTGCCTTCGCTTTAACGAATTTTTGTAAACCGGAGTAGCTGTGGAGGGTGTACACCCCTTGCTGCCTGCCTCGACCTCGACGTGGAGTTTGAGCGCCAGGTTCCACAGACAACGTGTCGACAAGAATGCTAAATGTGGTATCCCGCCATTTGGATACAACAGTTGGCACATCGAGCTCAAACACCGCGGCCTTCGCCTTTAAATCTTTCTCCGGAAGTGGCCACTCATGAACGTCAATAGTTAGTTTCTCGGCCGTTGATTGCAGCCGACATTTCTGACAGGAGTCGCTATGATCAGAAACTTGTTGACCGTTTCGCCACAAAGAAACGTATCGACAACTTATGCCGTCTGACCGTTTTATCAGCTCGTGATACCGTTGACGTTTCTCCGCGAGCTCGGATATTTTTTGAGACCGTTCATTCTTCGCTTCCGCCTCGATCTTCCGTCGCAATTCCTGGTGATGTGGCGACTCGTGGAAATACCGAACGGCAAAGCTCTTCGTTGTGTCGACAGACCGAAAGATGGAGGGGAATCCCGGTATAGCTGCTTTTCTTCTCGTTGCGAGATATTGCTCAACGTGGTATAGTCGTTCCATCTGAGGCTTCTTAGGCAACAGCAGCGGCTCGAACAGCGACGGCGGGAACCCCGGATCGTAGTCGCGTAATAAATCGCAATGGTGCAGCGCACACTTGTCAAGCGCAACCCACAGGTCCATTGAGGTAAGGAGCATCAGAGAAATGTCTTCTGGCATGTCTGTATATGCGGAAGAAGCTGCCGATGTGTAGGTATCAATGACCTCTGACAGAGCCGTGCAGGCGTCTTTATGTTTCATGTATGCTCGCAGCCAGCCAGGAAGAGAATCACGCACCCAGAGTTCCAGATCTGCAAGATAGAGAGAGACTTGGTCCCCTTTCATCCCCGTTAAGAGATTCAACTCCGGCAAAGTTGAGCTGCACTGCGAGACGCGGCGACCACAATCCGACGTAAAATGTTGGTAGGTTAGAGGTGACGCCGACCGTGATGAAACTTTCGCCAGGTACGGCCGCAACTTCGAGAGCGTTAGTTGAGTATCGTGGAGAAAAAACAGCTGCGATGGGAGCCAGTTCCGTTGCGTCCCCAGGGGATCCGGATTCTTCTCCACCGAATGCCATCTGCGAATCAGTTCTTGTTGGACAGCACCCATTGTCATCTCTACATACTGCAACCAGGGCGTTCCATCCACTGCTCCAAGTTTCAGCGCTCGGCGGCTGATCTTTGCTGTCATAACAAAGAGCACATCGCTCGGCAGAGAAGCTTTCAGGGCGCCTTCCAAGACGTGAGTCAAGAAGAAGAGCATAAATGACTTGTACCGCACGTGCGGCTCTTCATCATCTTTACGCATGAGACTCGTCTGCAATGCAACGCGAAGGAACAGCCACAAAGGGGAACGTCGCCACGGTTTGAGTGCATCCTTCCACAGGACATCGTTGCGTGTGTGCTTGTAGATGCGATGGACATCGAGCGGCTGCCCAATGGCTCGTAGAATGCCGGTGAGCATCTCAGTGACAAACCTCGGGTGCGCCGTGTCCCTTGTCTCGATGACCTCCGTGTGTGCCTTTGTTGTAATTGGCAATGCTTCCTCAGGCGTCTCGGCATCAAGTTTCGCGAGTAATCCCGCCAACGGCTCGAGGAAGCTGGCATCCGCGATTCGGTCTTGGCTGATCACCACGGCTGGACCCGGAAAGCACCGTCGCAGCCGGCCCCTAGTCTCGATAACGGCCTCATTGGTTGGCGAGACTTCGAACGACTCGAATGAATATTGGTCTGAAGATCTCCGGACGATGAGCCCTGCGTTCTGGCCACGGATGTGCAACCCGAGGATATCTAAATCAACACAACCGATGTTAAATACCTGTTTTGTCCCCAAAGACTGGTTCGTTCATACCTCCATCGACCATTTTCCTCAGCGTTGTTTCTAGTTTTCCGGCCACCAGTCCTCCAAAGTGGTCCCGTAGCTCGAGCATGTTGCTGACCATCTTGATGCAAGGAATCCATTCTGAACGCTCGTGCTCTGGAATGCGATCTTGGAGCGACCCTAATGCTGTCAGCAACTCTTCTATCACAGAAACAGTCTTCGTAACGTCATTGTCATCCTTCTGCGGTAGTTTCGGGGGGAGGAAGACGTGGTTTATGATGTAATACAAATCTTTGCCCATCTTGATGTATTGCTAATGAAAGTTCTTGATTTTAGAAACGAATGATCGATGTGAGCCTTCTGCCATAAATATAACAGAGCTGATGAGGTGACAAAGATTCATGGTTGATGTGCTGGGCAAGGAGCGGGCAACTCTGTGTCGGATTGGCTGGTGCAAAATCCCTCGTATTCACCTGCATTCATTGGTCGTATAGACGTCAATCGATAGATGACCACCTGCCATTCTTGTCCTTCTGTGCAGATGGATCACAGCCTCAGATTGTCATAGATTTTCGTGTAAAGCCGCGGGTAAAAGACTTGATTCGTGAAATATTCGAATTGCTGGTTACCGCAGATGACACGAATCACGTCCAAGTTGAAGCCCTGATATTCAAGAAAGCCATCTCGCTCAGCAGAGATAGGCTTCATATATAATGAAAGTGGGCGGATGAGATGATAATAAATGCTCAAAGCATTTACAGCGTAATGCTCATCAATTCATGAAAGTTTGGTAGAAGATTTCGAGGCGCTTCAGAAAAAAGATCGGAGAGTTCGGAAGGCTCAGAGGAAAGCAGTGATGCTTCTGACGGAGGGTGGCCCTTACTTTAGCAAGCTACCACTCTTTCGATACTTAGTTGAAAAAATTATCGCAAATAGAAAGGGCGGCACCAAACGATCGTCGGGGGCTTTTGATTCCAGGTTTCGGCTAGTAAAAATAGCGATGGATGACAGTCTGGTGGACGTCAACAAAGATCAGGGACAATCGGGTTTATCTGGTCTGGGTTCGAGAGATTGCTCCAATTTCATACCTATATATACCACATTAACGACACTTGACTTCAAGCTTAGCCCAATCTCTCGAGCATCTGCTTAACAAGATCTCTCGCAAATGAACCAACTTCCTCCAAAAGCAATTGGAACTCGTTGCTCCGTGACAAATCCTCAACTACACATGCGGAATAGTGTACAACGAGTAGTCTTAAGTCATCAATCGACTCTGGACGGTCAGTAGTGTTTGAGTAACTGTACCGCAGTAAATTGATAATGTCCCCAATTCGTTCATCGTACAAAGTGAACTCGGCCAAAGTCCGCGTGGAACTAGCATTTGCATTCGAGATGAACGACAAGTTATATCTCGTTAAGGCGTTTCTGGGTACGGAGTTCCGTATTTATTCTCCCAGTATCGACAATGGTCATATCTTGGATGAGATTGAGGAGCGAACAGTGGATCGTTTAGTAAACAATGAGAGATTTTGTTGAGCAGTCAAAGAATTTACTCAAGCCCTTAAAAGTTGTACCAGCGTGATGAAGGGTTCATTTAATAGGACATGGTAGTTAGATACCGGATATCCAAAGCCAGTGGCGCAGAAGCAAGGAGGAGAGTCAGGCCTTGAGCATAGAACCCTTGCCCTAGATTAATAAATCCTTTGCTGGGAGAATTCTAGGTCTTAGCATCGTCGACAACAACGGCTATTAATAGTAAACTTTATGTTATCGTTCACTTCGAATTCGAACGTTGATCTACTCTCGAAGGCTGTGGAAATTTTGAGAAATGTGACAGAGGGAAAAAGTGGAGGGCCAAATCGGAAAGAGATTTACAGTGTTGACTTATGTTCAAGTGATGCTTCTGACGGAAAATAATTGCTCCATGTTCAAAACCAGCTTCTCACAATCTATTCCTCTTGCACCTATTACAAGCCAGAATCCGACACTGCCTACACTCAAATATATATTGCGGAAGGGTGTGATAGCATTCTTCACATCGGTGTGGTCCGGAAACATAAAGCCAACTTCCATGTCCGCAATTATGCCGTTCTCGGAGGTTCGCAACAGCTTGATCAACTTGTCGCTCTCTGACCACACCACCTTGGGGTCGACCGCGAGCGACGACTTGGTTCGCTCGAGCTACGAGGCGATCTTCGTTCCATTGGTCACAAGGACAGATCTTCCAGCGTTGCCCGCAAACGTAACTATTGAGATTAGTGATTCCTGCGGGAAGAGGAAAAGGGGAGGTACCAGAATTGTGCGCTGCAGGGACAGCTGCAACTCACGTCAGTGAACGTTTAAATAACCATATCAGTATGAGAACGTACATCATGTGATTACATCCAACGTCGAGTTCAACGAGCCTCCGACAATTGTAGCACCGCTGCCATCCTTGTTCCCTCGCCGTCTCGAGTACTTGTTGAGTTGCAATATCCTCAGGACAATCACCGTTGTGGGAGTTGCACTTGCAGATAGTACAAGTGGATGTGCCGCAGACTGTGCAGGTTGCTCGTTCACCAGTGATGTTCACTGAAGCGATAAAAGATGAGCATGCTGGCTGAGAACAGTAAGTTCTATCGGAAGTTCTGAACTCAATGCTCTTCTGCTCGAATGCGTGGATCAATTTAGAGTTCAGATACAGCTTGACAGACGTCAAAGAAATTTGTTGACGGCAACATCGAGGTGGGAATAGAGTTTCGTCGGTTGTTGACAACTCGAAAAGAGTATGTAAGCACTCCTGGCAATAGTGATGTCCACACGGCGCCTGGAAGATATCGGAGAATGCTCTCGCTGTGTCACAAGCTGTGCATTTATGGCGAGTCACAGTTGAAATCTTCTGTCTTGATGCTGCCCAGGCTGATGACTCTCCGGATGCTGAACTATCATCTTGCACGGTACTTTCCAAAGGGCCATCCTCATCTTTCCCGCCAAAGACATAGAGTGCTGCCAATCTCGCAACAAGTCCATCGGCCAGTGTACAGCTTGCTATCGTTTGTCCCGTAACCACAGAAGGAACGCTGTTCCCGTTTAAACGGTAAGCCAGGGCTCGATCTCCGGCAGCGGCGTTCTCTTCTGCAAGAGATTCTGTCAATAGTGCGGCGTCACTGATAACGGCTCGAGTAAGACTTCGGCTCATGCGGCGATCAGCTATGATCATATTTCTGTCTTCAAGTTCTTTTTGATAGATTACCAGGGCGAGATCAGCGTCTGAATATTCACCATCTCGACTTTTGCCTTTGTTGGTGTCGAACAGCTCTTCAATGTCCCTTTTCTGCAATTGCAGAATTAATGTAGCTGTTGCGTCGTCCACATAATTAAGCCCATGTAGGTCAGGAGCATCAAATTCCATAAGAGTAGATTAGAGCTGAAGTGTAGAGTTTTTGTGAACACAATGTAGTGAAAGGCCAAGGTCGTTAGGAAATCAAGTTGTAAAGCTCAAAATTCAAAGTAATGCTGTAGAAATAATGAACCCCGCCTGTGGAGAGGACTCGAATCAGTGATTGGTCGGCGTATCCAGCAATGGCGTGAGTGGGGGAGTTGAGGTGCTGAACCAGAGCTTCTCGATTACCCAAAGAACAATGACGGTAATCAAGCAGGTGATCGGCCCCTCCTTCATAGAATTGAAATGTGCTATTGCCCGTCGGAGAGTTTTCGGCATAGTCTGTCCTTCTATCCTTGGTGTAAAGGGCTAAATATAACTTTCTTGGGCTTTCCAATACTGTATTCTTATGGCTGACAAAATTTAATTGTTGCAATCGGAGGAACGCCGAATTCGACGAATCAGTACGATATGCGTGTGACCCGAGCCTGAGCCTGAGCCTGAGCCTGAGCCTGAGCGTACCCCTCCGCCATCATCATTATCACTTCCGCCTTATAAAGCTCCACGTACGATGAGTGTATCTGAACTCCCTTGAAGACATGCGTCAACACTTATAACAAAGATATCATCGCTTTAATAGCGAATTGCTGATAGGAGACGACTGAGATTGGCTTGCCTAAGGTCGATAAGTTGATAACTGCATGATTTTCGGTTAAACTGTTCGGATCAAAGACCGACCGTCTGTAGCAAATCCGTGAGGAAATTCGTCATTAGGCCGTTTGCTTTTAAAAGCACAACAGAGACAGGCACTGTATTCTTCGACATGATAGCCTATCGTCACGAGGCATTCTTCACTTCGACTTTTACAGCTTCCTTCGCTTCCTGCTCGGCAATCTTCGTCTTCTTTGTTGGACTTAAGACTTTGGGCGGTGTGTATTCCCGGCTCCTCTTCCTACAGTTGGGTGGGAGGGTTGTTTGGATACCCTGTTGGGTTCTCTTAATCTGATCTCTGGTCTCAGCATTGTTCGAAAAGGAGCAAAGCTGCTCGTATGCTATTTCGACGACAGTGGAGCACTGTGCTTCTTGAGAGACATTGGCGAGGCTAGCGGTTGACGCAAATTCGGTGAGCTGGAGCCGCAAGTTGCGACCTAGGACTGGAGTCCCATCATCAAATCTGAACGGCTGCCAATAACCATGGATGGTTAGCGTAGATTCTTGTGAAAGCCTTAATAGGATTGAGATAGCGGGGACGGCAATACATCAGCTTCTCAAACACTGAATGTCTTAAGCACAGCAATCCCCCTCCTCTATTGGGTCCGTATCTATCTAAACCTGAAGCTCCTGAAAATGCTCCGTTTGTACCCTCATTGACCTCTTGAGCCTCCCTTGATCTCTACCTGTGGCTGGAGTTCCTTTCTTTTTCCGACGGCTGGTGCACATTTATCAAAAGGTCGTCCCTCTTCCTTTTCTCGCGCTTCTGCCAGGCCCTGTGTTTCCGTTCTTGTCGTCGAGCTTTCTGTTTTTGTTTTGCCGTATTGGGCCTTGAGTCTGCATTCTTCTTGTTCTCTGCACCCCTTAGTGAGACTGGAATGGTTTGAAATTTTCTTCCAACGATATCACCTTTCCCATGATGGTTCGCCTGGGTCGCTGGGAGTATGGCGTCTGTAAGCGTCACTTTCTGCTCCTGTTCTTGGCCACAGTATTGGGCTGTGCCGGATCTGGCATTCTTGGTATCGCTTTTTCTCGGCCTCCGATCCGGTGATTCTTCGTATCCAGTATGGGTGGAGAACCAAGGATCACGGGACCACCTTGAGTTGAAAGGGATGGTGTAATTTTTCACCATTTTGGATGATCTTCGAAGAGGGAAGGATGGAGAAGGCGGGATGAACCGCAATGCTAAGCGAATCTTCTTAGCAGGAAATGAGGACAGAAATCTGCTCCCAGCTCAGTCGGAGCTCGCCCGGGCACCCCATTCGGATGATGCAGCACCCCATCTGGGTGATGAAAGACTTACGCTCATCCTTTCATTCATTCATCATCTAAAGTTTGAATGCCCAAAAGAGAGCGCGATTCGAGTGACCTCAACAATAGGCTCCAAGATTTGTTTATCGGGCAGCCAATTTTATGTTTGGCGCTTTAATTGAAATTTTAAATCTGCCAGCACCCGGAAAATTTCCAGAATAACCTGATAAGCAGACTACTCGTAAGTGATAGCAAGATTATTCTGTTATTCAAATTTCGCGTTCTCGGGATGTAGCCGAAATTCTTCGCACGGTGGCAAACCCAAAAGTGTCTAAATAAGCAGTCCCAGCATGAAAAACCCAGCTATCGAGAGTGCGTTTAGTCATCGTTCCGTAATGCCTCCGTATAGCATGCTCGAAAGCCTGCAGTCTTTTCGGGCCTACACCCTTCGCAGCCTTGCATGCATTTCCTGCGTCGTCTACCCCGCAGCTGGAGCTGCTAAGGGAGATTTACCTGTTATCGTTCTCTTCGATCTTCATAGGAAACACCAAAAATCGAGTTTAGTATTGGAGTCACAATGGCTTGTCGACGGCCAACATACGAGACGCGTAATCTCCGAGGCGGTGACCTCGGAAACAGATTCGAGACACTAAGATCACGGGCGGATGCGGTACGGGGCGAAGGAGTTAGAGCTCTAACAGGGGAGCGAGCTGCTGAAGCACGAGAGGTGGCAAGGGAAAATGTCGTTCAGAAGACTGGCGAGTCAGTTCAAGATGAGAGGAACGATCGTCCATTCGAATTGGATGGACGAGCTGTTACATCGCCCGAGAACCGAACTCGCTATGAAGCAATGCTGCAGACGTCCTCAGAGCTGAGACATGAACGCCGGGACATACCGCCTTCACCCTCGATTGACACCAGTACTAATAGCGACTGTGGTACAGGACCCCAGAGTACTATCGTTCAGGAACTCCAGGACCAACTGAACAAGAAAGAAAAGCTTTGTGAGCGTCTCCAACAGGGTCTCAAACGGAAGGGCCGTGAGATAGAAGAACTGTATAGAGGACTCGAAGAGGCCCAGAACCGCGAGATTGAAGCTACGAATGACGCCACGGCAAGAGACTCGGCCATACGATATGAAAAGTTGAGACAAGTCTTACGTAGGTCTGAGGCCGAAAAGAAGGACATGATGGACAGACTCCTTGAAGCTGAAGCCCGAGAAATGGACTTACGCCGACAGTTGAATAGAGCAAGGCAAGACCTTGAGGAACAGACCAATGGGATGATGGTCCTACGGGAACATTTATTAGCTGAGCAAAGCCGAGTGGGACCTGAGAATGGTGCTGCTGAGCGGGACAATAACATGGCGAGGGAGGAGAGCAGCGGACGGAGTCGATGTTCGCAGAGCACTGCAACATGCCAAGGCGGTGGCACCCCTCATCAAAGACCGCGAGGAAGGGTGATACCTAGTGAGTACTCGGTAGTTACGCGATGTTCTCAAGGGAGCAGCCGCCGGACTCAGGTGATGGTCCGTCCTGCAAGGCGATCTGAGATGCTTTTCTTCGGATGAATTTTTCGCGAACAAGGGATTTCTTTGCTTCGCGGTAGAAGTTGTGAGAAACAGAGATCGTCCGATATGTTTTGTGGCGTCGGGTTCTTGCGTGTTATATTTTCATCTCGATACACCAGAATGCAATCATGAACAGACAGAGTAAAGCGTGGCGTTCGAAGTAATGAGTCAAGCGTACATGACTAGAGATTGTGGACGAATCTTTGTGTGTTCTTAATTATGGGTTTCTGTATACGAGACGCATTGCGGGCACTTTGCCTTGTCATTGGATAGGCAATTTGTGCCCGTTCATTTGTCGATCATAAACGCTTTTGTTATGCTCGGTGAGGACAGCTGACATCTTTTCGACGATATGCATAACCAAACGCGACGCTTTACTGGACTCGTTCGGCTGTTTATCCATGACTGCGTTGTGATGCTTCGAGATGAAAAGAGATAACGCAAGAATCCGACGCCTCGAATCCTATCGATCGATCCCCGTTTCTCGCATCCTCACCAGCGGACCAATAAAAATCAATACTTTTCATTTCCTCCATGGGAAAAGAACCAGAAGAATTCGTTATCGTTTGCGGTCCAGAGTGTATTTCGCGGTGTTTCTGGAAAGAAATCTAGACAAAAAGCTCCCCTTGAGAATGACACATCAGCTAAAGCAGCAAGCTCGGAAAGGAGGTACCATATGCTGAGGGGGTTTTTACGAAGATCCCAAGAGGAGAAGAGTAAGTTGACAACGGTACTTCGGGATCGTGAGGTCAGAGAGGACAACTCACACAGACAACAGTGGAGAGTGAGAAGAGATCTTGAGTCCTTCATGATATTCAACAGGCTGTGAAGTTGCACGCTCGTGCTGTCTGCTTTGTCTTACATGATACTCCATTGATTTTCGACAATGATGAAACATCGATGAACATGTTTGGTATTCGCTGTCTATTTTGGAGGCAACGCTCTCCAGGGCTTGCGAATGGACCAGGTCACACAGTAGAACGCCTTGCATGGAAATAGAGTAGATCCTTCCCAATTGAGCCCACCACCGTACACGACGAAACCCTGCACCTCACCATCCCCAAATCATTAATTTTGAGAAGAGAGATTTTGTCATTGCACCCTCATTCTGTCAACGTGGTAATAAATTTGAGAGCTGTATTATTCAACAAAATTCGTCGAAGGAGCCCAGCCACTCAACAAATTACCAAAAATAGCCAAGTCCCGCGTCGGCTCTAGCTCTGGCTCCGGCTGCACATAGTCGGGGCCTGGAGGCGGAGGAGGGGGTGCTTCTTCATAATCAATATCTATGGGAGCCTCGTTCGGAACAAGATGCGTAAAGGCAATCGTGAAGGAATCAAACAGAATGTCCGGGTCCGCAGCAATGTAGTCTCCGGTATATTAGTAGATCGAACAAAGATACGCTTGTCGACGTCTTGCAGCAGGGCACACCCCTACTTCGCCTCTGACATGTTTTCATTGACAAGGACACCAAGGGGTTTCGAATGGTGGGCTATGAGTGCAGAATAGTTTTTCTATCGGGCCCAACGAGGAACCTGAAGGGAGTAGAGATGAGAACACTACAATAACAAAACAGATCAGTTATGCCCTCTATTTTCAAAGTGGGGAATAAACGACATCACCTGTCGTATGAAATCGCCATGCAGGCTGCCTTTAGTAGTTGGCTGAGTATAATCGTTTCGGACAGAAGCAAATAGAACCTTGTGCATTAATGCAGCTGGAAGAAAGGGTTCTTTAAATGTCAGCGAGGTTTTGGAGTAGCAAGAAGTTGAAGATAGCCTTGGCGCAAATTTGAGATAGGACAGATTGTGACAGATGAATGGTGGAAACCGCCCAAACAGCATCTGTCGGGATGGTAGTAGTCTTAAGCGGTAACTCTTAATTTCAATCAACGTCCAGATCATTGTCCAACAACAGAATTTGTATGCCCAGCCAACATATCCCGTGTCAGTCACAAGGCAGTCCGCGTTTGAAGGTGAGAGCAGGTAAGGAGGTTGATGTCAACGAACCCTTGGAATAATGTCTCTAATCGAGGGAACGTAGCCGGGTGAGAGCGGCAAAAACGGTAACGAGGGTGAAGACGAAATGGGTGCCCGATTTTAGGTCTTTCTTGGCGCTTATGTGACGGCGTTGAGTGGTCTACTATATTTAGTATTACGTCTCTGTACCTCTCAGCGCTTACATCTTATATATATATACATTGACGAAATGCTAAATCGTCTGCCGGTTGATGAGAACGCTTGACATCAAGGCAAAAATCCAACATGGAATTTATTAATTGCAAACGAATTGTGTTTCAAGGAGTCGCGCGAGTATCTCTACAATCTATCTCGTTTTCCCTCGAAGGGATCGATGAAAACAAAGTTCTTAGGCTCACGAACACTTTTCTCGCCGAAGGATGTCTCCGTCACAAGGAGATGAATCACATTACTGCCCTAATTGACGATCGCCAACTCAACGAAGCGTTACACAAGGCAAATCTTGACAGAGGAACTTTGTCGTCGACAAAGCCGAACAACGAAGAGCATTCCATGCTAACGTTTCCCGCCGACTACACACTCTGTGGGCTTCGAGGACGACATCGAATTTTTGCTGGGCGAGAGTTCCTCGTAGAAAAAGATAGGTGGTGGACGATACGCTTGTACGTCCAAAGTAAGTGATCAAAATGCACACCAAACAATTTCGTTTTATCCCTTCATCGACATCTAATCAATGTTAACTGCTTTGTTTTTCTTACCTCCCATTAGAAGAACGCCCCAATCCCAAAGACGTTCCCCGCGGCGAGGTAGTTCGAATGATCCGCATATGTCAAATCCACCGGTGCCCTTTAGAAGAAGAGACGAGGTGGTGGAATTAACTTACGCAGACAATGCAGCAGGATCTCAAGCAGCTCATCAAGCATGAAAGTTTGATCATTGAAATTTGACCAGACGGCTCACATTCCTGGGCTCTGGTCACCCATCAAGCCTGGAACGCTTCGCAGAATTGTAACCTTGAATTGCCATGAGGTAAGATCAATCCGCTGGTAGGATTTGACCAGTGTCACGTTGATTCGAATAGGAGTTAGTTCACTGCCTTCAACATATCAGTACAGTCTGGCACCACATCGTGAGACATTTGGGTAATCTGGCCGACCGTACGAAGATTCCCAAAGTTTGGATAAGCATCTATTATTCAAACCTAATATCAATGATAGACACTTCTTGAGAGAATGCGAAGAGCCCACCACCTACTTCGTCAAAAGAGATTTTATTGCGTCCTTCTTTGGTATTGACACCCAGAGGGACTACGCCGCGTACACCTCCTCCATCTATACGCAGTATCCGAACACCGGCCGTCGGTGGCTTTATCTTCGCTATCAGACGACCTGCTCCACAATGAATACAGGTAGGCAGTTCGTAACAATACTCTTGACTCAAGACAGCGTTTCCATATATTTCGACACATACATCGCAGAGCGCGTGGCCACAGGTATAGACGTGTTCCGGCTTCCGACGTAAGCAGCAAAGGCAAGTCTCGTTAGACTTGAGGCGGGCCCAGTGCTCCATCTGATGCCCCGCGTTACTGCGATGTAATTCGGCCGAGGTCTGGGACTTCTGACGGATGGTAGGAAACATTGCAAGTATGTTGTCCTTGATGCATCGACCATGACGGTCAGCTAGTGATAGGGAATCCCGCGATGCTCGAAGCGCTTTGGAGCAAGGTGCTCTATATAGGGCGTTGAACACAGATGCCGGATCGAATTCTGCTTAACCGTTAGCTTGGAAAGCAAAGACCATGTGATCATAAGAGACCCACTATGCATATTTGAAGGATAGGCATCCATCAGAATACTTGAAGCAACGAACGAAATGAGCGAGCTGTAAGGTACTTCGCAGCGCGCCCCGAGCTTGAAGAATGTCAATAGATGATCACTATAATCTTCGGTGATCTCGTTTCCCTCTCTACTTGCTCTTATGAAGCTGAAAGGCTGATTGACCGAGTCTACCGTATGTTGAAGTGCTCGAGAAAAGAGTCTGCTCATGTGGACGGCAGAAAATAGGTAGTGTTTGCTTATACGGAGCTGCCGTATTTCATCCGCTTGTCTAAGGAGGGTGTCTTTTAATCGGCGATATCGAGCGAGTGGTGAGAGAAAGTCTCCGGGAAGGTAGAGTAGCTTTATAGAGGAGAAGGAGTTTCGCGTATTAACGGTACTCCAGGATTGTTTATTGCGACGTAGTTTCTCCACTTGATCGGAGGCGACGATGACAACTCGTGGGCGGATTTCTCTGGGGAGATCTACAGCGGACCCAATTGTAGCCCAAGTGTTCAAGCGGTCTGTCACACTTCCGTGGTCCTTGAAATCGTCTGCAAAGATGCAGATGACATCTGTAAAAAGAAAAAACAGTCGTGCATGAAGAATGTCGTAAAGGCTATGATTCGACGCGACGGCCCAGGGAACTGAATACGAAGTTGTTCTATGGCACGAGGCAGCCTCGTGATTTCGATAGATGACGGAAAGAGGGTCACTATCGGCGAATAGTATTGGTCGATTACAGCTAATGAATGAGGCATCGAGGCGAAGATTGGCGACACAATTGCGGTCTTGGTGACCTCTTCGGACATTGTTGTGGGGGAAAAGCTCGGGAAGTGCCAGGTCTTTAGCTTTTCGTCCGATGAAAAACTGTAGCGAAGGGTATTGGGCGGATGGATTAGTCATCGGTTGCATGGCTCTGTCGAGTCGATCATCGTCAAGCAAACACACTTCTTTACCTTCTGCTATTCGTAGCAACGATATATGATCACAACGGGACATGATGGATACTATGGTCAATGAAACATTTGCTGAGTTTCTACCGCGCTTTATAAAGGAGATGAGCATAGGCCGGACGGCACCCCCTGGGGGCTTCAGTCCGTAGGCCCTGGTGACCTGTATCCGAATCCAGGGAGAAGGGCCTGGCATTCGCGTTCGATGCACACCTCCAAATTGGGTATGTTCAATTGAAAACTTTGGGAAGAGGCTTATGTCGACAGCGTTCTACCACATTGCCGACACATCAACATGACCGATGGTCCTGAACTGGAACAACAGGCCTCTAGTGAAAGGAGCAGAGCGTATTTGGGGAGAGCAAAGGTTCTCATTCACAAGCTTGTGTTCGAGGCCGATAAGTCCTGTGAGGCTCGCCCGCTAGACGGGAAGAACGTTTCCAGGTTACACAATATTTTCGAGTTGGAAGGCTGCTCTCGGCTGGATCCAGATAATTATGTTCCAACACTCATAAATCGAAAGGTGTTGGCTGACGCGTTGGGGAAAGGCGGGAGCCTGGATGTTTCTTTGGGCGGCTGTGGAGAGCTCAGTCTTCTGGAGGTGGAAGAACCGTTAATCTGCTTGCATGGGCGCCATCGCCTTGCAGCGGCGACGCGGTACTTCTTTCAGCCGGAACAAAAGTGGTGGATTGTGGACTTATACTTGGACGGTATGAGGGCTGATTTATCCCCTCGGGATTTAGTGGGCTTGCTAATTTCGTCTCAAGATTTGAACCCATCAGTGGTCACTGCTTTGAAAGAAGCGTACTCGAACTCCCGGAACTTCTGCGATGGGGATATCTTTCGCAACTTGCGCTATTGTCAACTGAGGAATGACGAGGCTGGGGCAGGGAAGTGGATGGCCCGGTTGTCAGAAAGCAAGCAAACAGACGTCGCGCAGTTACAGAACATGGCCAAGAAAACCCCTGAGATGGCCGCATTGCAAGACGCCTTGGATGCGTTACTTCCCTTTGTGGGCTTGTGGTCACCAGTGTCGATCGGTGTTTTCCATCGTCTGCTAACCTTGCGCTGTCCAGAGGTGACGACAGCTCATATCATGCCAACGCTTCTTACATTTTGCTAAAGTATGAGCAGGAGCTATCTAACTGTCTAGCATTAGTCAAGACAACGTGGGAACAAATCCTCGAGCCCACTGGCGCGTCATACTTCCATCTTGACGCCAACACCGTGCACATAATTCAGGGCCGATCTTTACTGACTTCCTCTGAGGATTACCGCTTCATAGAAAATTGCATGCAGGACGGAATCCTCTTCCCGGCCGTCACGGACAGGCAGCAGAGACTAGGTCATGTATCGTTGAGCTTTCATCACTTTGCAAAATTGAGTCTATGACTGTTGTTACATCATTTATAAAACTACAAGATGCAATGAATATTTGAAGATTTAAAAGTATCTAATGATAAACTTTGTATACTTATATTTATATGATGTAAATTATTTGACATTTAATTGTAAAGTATGAAAGATATAAGCTCATCAAGTGATAAGACTTTCTGAACATTGATATAATAAGATTGCATTAGAATTCAAAGAACTATTATGATGTCAAAGTCAAATGTTCAGTCTTTGTCAATACATTAACATATTTTTTGATCAATTTGCTTCAATGTTGTATCAATCAAAACTCAGTTGTGAAGTATGTGATAGTAAATAACAGATATAAGAGTTGTATTCAAAGAAATTCTTTATATAAAATATTCTGCATGAAGTTAGTAAGAAATCTCTTTCAAAGTATTCAGCATCATTCATTTTTAGACTATGATGTTTCTTGCATGTAAAGACAGTGCATTTCACTTTCTCTCTGCAATGTTGAATTTTCTCGTTCAGAGATCTTTCATAGAATTAAAAATGTTGAAAAGAAAATTCAAGATCTCAATATTACTGCAACAAGAATTTATAAACTTGATACTTTTATCTTCTGCTTTTGAATGTTGATCTTTTGAAGATTCTTGATCTCTTTCTGCTATGAATTCTTCATGAATCTGTGTCAGCTTTGCTTTCTCAACGAAGATTTAAAAGCAATAAAATGTAATAATGATAAATTATTTATACATTAAATGATCAGAGACTTTGAATTGAATATATTGATTCATGTACTGTTCATTGAAATAAACAGTGTGTATGAATGCACTTTTCTGACTCTGCTGTTAGCTTTTTCTAATGCAGAGTTGCTGAAAAGACTGTCTTATCATTGATGATGAATTGTATCATGTCTCAAACAAAAATGTATCAGAATTAATTTTTCTCTCATTTTTGAAATTGTATCGATGATGATTTCAAAATTTCATTGACAAGATAAATAAAAAAATAGCATTGATATCAAAGATGTTTGAGAGACTCAATTCTGATAGAAATGAATGTTCAATGAAATTGATGAATGATGATTTTGAAAATCTCAATTCATTTAAAGCAGTTCTTCTGTAGACTTTCAAAGTCTGAAGATTCTCTTCAAAAGCAAACTTAAAAAATGTTGAATTTATTGTTCATTTGCTGTCTTGCTCATTAATTTTCAGATTGTCACTTGAAGCAGCGATTAAAGCAGCTAAAGCAGAATGCATGCATTCAATGTTTCTCAGTTTATGAAACATGTTTACATTGAACTTGAGCACTTGATGAATCAAGATGTTCAAGTTTCGTGTTGATGTCAAAGTTTCATTCATAGAAGTACTATAAACATAAGTCAATCAGTCTTCTCTTGTACTGTCTATGCACATAAAAATTGAAGATGTAAATGTATCAAGTCAGTGTTGTTAACATCAAGATTAATGACATTTTAAAGATTTGAAGATGCTGTAGAAGTCTGTTAATTGTTGTCTCTTTCATGATTCATTTCAATCTGTCTATGACTTTCATTGACTGCTCTGTTTTCACGTTGACATTTCGGAAAGATCAGCTTCGAGAGCTTTTGATGGCTAAAAGAGCCTCGGGTAGATGTGCGCATGTCGTAGCTCTGAGGCCGCAAATGATCTACTTTAGCCGTTTGAACCTTCTTCGAGCCACTTTGACTCTTTTAGCCATTGAAAGCTCTATAAACATCATAGAAGCAACAGTAGTTATTAATTAGACACTCTATGCGTTGAAATTAATGAACTGATTATCTAACTTCATTGATTATTTAACTACATTAATTATCTAACTAGTTATCTAATCATTTATTTAAACGAATTGTTGACTATGTAGAATGCTTAGTAGGGAATCACGAAGGGAACCATGAAGGGAACCATGAAGGGTGTTTGATAGGGAATCATGAAGAGTGTTTAGTAGGGAACCATGAAGGGTGTTTGGTAGGGAGCCATGAAGGGAGCCATGGAGAAAGCCATGGAGGGAGCCATGAAGGGTGTTTGGTAGGGAGCCATGAAGGGAGCCATGAAGAATGTTTGGTAGAGTCATATTTGGTGCTCGGTAGGGATCAAATTTGATCCTTGAATATGAAGCAATTCGAAGCTTGGTAGAAAGCCATGTAGATAGGTGAGCATGTAGGTGAGTAGATAGGTGAGCATGTAGGGTGCCGAGTAGACAGAAAGCCGTGTAGGCAGAAAGCCATGTAGAAAGCATTGTTTGAAGCACTGTTTGACGCGTGTTATGCGCGCTCGACCGACGCGTAATTTGAAGCATGAAGGGCGTTCGATAAAGAGCTTGATAGAGTGTTTGGTAGGGTGTTTGATAGGGTGTTTGGTATCGAGTTTGATATCGAGTTTGATATCGAGTTTGATATCGAGTTTGGTAGAAAGTTTGGTAGAAAGTTTGATATCGAGTTTAGTATCGAGTTTGGTATCGAGTCATAAAGGGTGCTTTCTACTAAGCTAATTAGCTTGTGCTATGAAGCATGTATAAAGCATACTATGAAGTAAACCATGAAGCGAATGAGACGTGTTCAAACGCGTCGTTTGAAGTATGTTTTAAAAGCATGTTTTGACAGAAGAAAGCTATCTAGATTTTCTGCCGCAGTTGACGCTAGTCTCAATTAGGCTAGCGAGCAGTGCATGTATACTACTAGGGAACCAGTCAACCAGCGCATTGAACCTTCCCAACCTCAATTACTAGATCAAACCTTCATTATTTTTGATTATTTTGAAAGATTTGAATTCAGCTGATTCAGAGCTACAATTATGTCTTTCAAAGTATGTCGAGTAGTCAATGCGCATCAATTGATCCGGGCGGGGGAAGAAATGTCTAATAGGAAATCAGTCAACCCGCGCAGTAATATTCCCAATCTCGATTACTAGATCAAATCTTCATAATTTTTGATTATTTTTGAAGATTTGAATTCAGCTGATTCAGAGCTACAATTATGTCTTTCAAAGTATGTTGAGTAGTCAATGCGCATATGTTGATCCGGGCGGGAGAAGAATTACTACTAGGTGAGCGGTCAACCAGCGCATTGAATATTCTCAACCTCGATTACTAGATCAAATCTTCATATTTTTGAATTATTTTGAAAGATTTGAATTCAACTGATTCAGAGCTACAATTATGTCTTTCAAAGTATGTCGAGTAGTCAATGCGCATATGTTGATTCGGGCGGGGGAAGGGTTACTACTAGGTGGGCGGTCAATCAGCGCAGTAATATCCCCAACCTCGATTACTAGATCAAATCTTCATATTTTTTGATTATTTTTGAAGATTTGAATTCAACTGATTCAGAGCTACAATTATGTCTTTCAAAGTATGTCGAGTAGTCAATGCGCATATGTTGATTCGGGCGGGGGAAGGGTTACTACTAGGTGGGCGGTCAATCAGCGCAGTAATATCCCCAACCTCGATTACTAGATCAAATCTTCATATTTTTTGATTATTTTTGAAGATTTGAATTCAGCTGATTCAGAGCTACAACTACACATTTCAAGTATTAATCTGCAATGCTGAAAGATGCTATGTGACTCGCAGCCAGCCCGAGATCAGTCTCAAGCCGGAAATCAGCCCACAGAGTTGCTGAGAACTAATTTAGCAAGATAAATTTCGCGAGCCGTCTTCTCGAAATGTTGACGCAGCATCTTCAGAATTTGCTTCAGCTCGAAGAAAATAAAAATGCAGTCAATAAGAACAACAACGACTTGCTCAATCATGATGAAAGATTTTTAAGATCTGAATATCTTCTGTTTCTTTAATACATATTTCTGCAACTGATTGAGACAAACATTGATGTCTATAACTTCTGTGAAGACAGCTTGCGTTGAATTAAGAGCATCTTTTGCACTTTTTATATAATTCTTCAAGAAGTTAGACATTTGACATGCTGCAACTATTAGTTCAACGATTGAAGTAGCGACTGATAGAAGATTTATATTGTTTAAGCTCAACAATATCAAATCAAGATATGTGCAACTATGAATGTTGAACACTTTGTCACTCTATAACATAAGCTGAATATACATGAAGAATAAAGAGTTTACACAGCTCTCTCGACTTTGAATTGTAACTCGTCTATAATGCAGTCTGATGTAGATAATTCATCAATCATAAAAGTGCACTTCTGAACAGTCTTGTGCATTCACATCATGAATTCGCTGAGATAGTGTGAAGATCAATCATCAGCTAAAGATATGAATTGTTGAAGAAAGATGAAAAAACAAGACATCAGATGTCTTGTTTAATCATTGATGCATGAGATCTAAGATAAAGCAAGACTGAGTTATTGCAATAAAATGCAACATCTAGACAGATAAGTAGATAATTAAAGACAGTAAAGAATATTTAAGACTGTATAGAAAGTCATTCAATGTGAATGAACTGAGCTTTCAACTCAGATGAAGAGAATCTGAACTTCAATCTGAGTCAACAATTTCATTTGAAACAACAAAATAAATTTAACAAATGAAGATTTTCTGTCTCATCAATGACAGTTCAAATAGCTCTGAACTCTTAATACTCTCTTTGCTTTCGCTCGTTGTTGACAGAACATGTTACGAGCGTACCAAGGCTGAACAAGGCTGAAGCCCTAATCAATTCGCAGTGAACGCTAGCGAGTTCCCTGCGTAATGATTAGGGCTAACCAGCGAGCTAGCCAGGTTTGGCCCAGATATGGCCCAACACCCTTTTCCTTCCCCAACACCCTTTTCTTTCACCAACACCTTGTTCACCTACATCACATCCTTCCCGTGTCACAAACACATCCCTTTCGGGCCTAGCGCAGCCTCTGAACATTACATAAATAGAAGCTTTTGTACCAACCTTCTTCTGTATTCTTAATATTCAGTTATAGCTACCTCTAAAGATCAAGCACTATCAACCCTGACCTCCATTGGTTGTATCATCTAGGCACGGTCCTGACAGAACATAATTCACAAGACATCATTAACTTTATCTTCACTTCATCTCAGATTTCTGTTTCAATCAGTGAACTCATTATTCGCGTTTCTGAATTACGTTCTGCATTCATACACATTAGTAATTCTAGAAATAATCTTTTATCTTGAGTTTAATTAGTTGTGTGACAGAAGATACTATTCTAGTAAAATCACATTGATAAGATAAATCATTGTTAACAATGAACTCAATCGATGATCTTTTGAAAATGTAATGTTCAAATATCGATGCACTTTTTGAAGCTCATGATAGTCTCATGTTAGTAACAGCAAGAGTCTTGCACAGATGACAGTGCTAAAAGTATAAAAAACGGTTCATATCTTTCAATAACAAGAAAATAGTCATCACTTCAATTTACAAAGTTAAAGATCATAGTTATCACTCATGCTCAATCAATGTGCTATCAATTTTTATTCAGTCATCTCATGTAAATCATATTATTCATTGCTTTTCTCTTTTTCTGAAAAAGCACTTTTAATCTTCGCTTCTGTCATCTTTGTTCTCTGTTATGCTCATTCATCATCATCTACTTATGCTCATTTATTAACATATACTCTGATGATGAATTATTGAGTTTCATCTCTTTTATATTCAGAAGCTCTTGTTGTAAGAACACAGATGCTATCGTTGATGTTCAAGCTTTCACAGTATCATTTTCAGCTGACTTGTGATTTGATCTTTCTCTTTCACGTTCTTTAGTGATGATCACAATCTGTGCACATTCGTCATTGTGACTTCGCTCATCTTAATCACTAAAGAAACAAAAATAAATATTGACTTGCAATGTGATGATTTGAGTTGCATTGACAGCTTCTTGCTGTGCAAAGATGATGATGTTGACTTCTTTGCATTCACAATGCATGACGAAGAACTTCTGAATTCTGATGAAGAATCAGCTGAAATCTCATGAAATTTATGTAAAAAGAGATCATGAGCAGAGTCTTCAAGAGAAGCATAAGAGACATTCAAAAGAAAACATTTTATTTATCATATATAGCAGCGTTGACGATGAAGATTAAAGAAATCATAACTTGAAAGATTGAGATGCAATGTTCTCATGTATTTGTAATGTAAATGATAGCTTTGCAATTAATTTGAACATTTTTGTTAGGGGCCAGCATAGAGCGAGTCATATGGGTGTCATTTAACTAATAGATAAATGCTAAGGAAGGAAAGTATCTACAGAAAAGAACTTGGTTCTTATGTGTCCCTTCAGCCCTATGCTAGGCCCGATTAGGATGGAACAAGGCGAAGGCTAGGCGAAGGATAGGCGAAGGCTAGGATCGTAACATTACCCCCCCCCCTTGACTATTCATGTCCGCATGAATGTTAGTCCTTAGTGCGCTTTTCTTGAATATTTGGTATGAAAGTCATCGACCATCTCTTGAGCGTTCATGAATTCGTCGCCGTCAGCGTTATACCAGTTCAGGTCGTTGTCATAGCTCTTTCATGGAGCGTTTCAAGCTCATTCCATCAGGCGTTTCAAGCCTATTCCTTCTTGACGTATGCCTTTGAAGCAGGCTCACTTCTGGTCCAGGCCTACTACATAGTAGGGCTTGTTCCGTTCGTTGACCGGCTCAATCAAGAGGTCAATCGTTGTCTTTCCGTTCGTGCCTACTACACGCATGTAGCAGGGCTTGATCCATTCGTTGACCGGCTCAATCAAGAGGTCAATCGTTGTCTGCCTTTGTAGCAGGCTCACTTCGGGTGCCGTTCAAGCAGGCTAACTATCGGGTGACTGGCTCGGTGACGAGGTCAATATCGGACGCGCCTTTGAAGCAGGCTCACTGTTCCGGTTCCTATCTACTACACGTGTGTAGCAAGGCTTGTTCTGTTCGTTGACCGGCTCAATTAAGAGGTCAACTATCGGACGCGCCTTTGAAGCAGGCTCACTGTCGGTCCGTCTCTACTACACGCATGTAGCAGAGCTTGTTCCGTTCATGCCTTTGTAGCAGGCTCACTATCCTTGTCATTCAAGCAGGCCCTTTTTATCCAGCTTCAAATATTCAACGATGAACGAATTTCAGCTCATATCTTCGTGGTTTCAGGCATATAGTATATGTTCCATCCTCTTTCTTGAGGCATATAGTATATGTTTCATCCTGTCTGCAGTACATATCATCTTGCTGTTGCCGTCTATGTTGTGAATAGAGCTAAATCGTAGAAGGTGTGAATAAAAGAAGGTCCGTTGCTGAATTGAGTGGGTTGCCATTCAAGCAGGCTCACTATCGGGTGACTGGCTCTGTCGACGAGGTCAATCGTTATCTGCCCTTGTAGCAGGCTCACTAGTTGACACAGGAACACGAGGTAGACCGGTTCACTGATAGGTAGAGCGATGTGGGTAGGTAGATCATCGCATTGACGAAGGGATGCCATTGAAGCAGGCTCACTAGCCGACTTGCTCATCGAAGAGGTCAGTTCTTTGCAGGTGAACGTAGTAGCCAGGTTCACTGATGGGTAGAGCGATGGGTTGATCATCGCTTTGAGTGTAATATCCGAAGAATCCCTTGCGGATAAAAAGTGATACAAATTCGAAGAATCCCTTGCGAATTTCGGAATGAACGGAGTAGGTTATTTCGTATCGTCTACACGTCGATAGCAGGGTAGTTGGTGAGCATTTATCTAATGTTAGGGGCCAGCATAGAGCGAGTCATATGGGTGTCATTTAACTAATAGATAAATGCTAAGGAAGGAAAGTATCTACAGAAAAGAACTTGGTTCTTATGTGTCCCTTCAGCCCTATGCTAGGCCCGATTAGGATGGAACAAGGCGAAGGCTAGGCGAAGGATAGGCGAAGGCTAGGATCGTAACAATTTTAAAGAACAGAAACATTTTTAATGATCAAATTATACAAATGTTTCTAAATTGAAAGATGCTGAGAGCATGCAGAGGTTTCGTAGAGCTGATCTTTTGAACAGAAGTTCAGTCACACATGATTAGTCAACAACACACGAAAATCATCAAAGTGTACAACGTCAATGAAGAAGTAATAATGATAATAACGACGTTCAAAAACTAAGCTGAATATGTTGAATACTCACGTCTAATCTGAATGAGCTGCAGAATTAAAATATTCAAAATCAGAAGAAAAAACTTAAGAAGAACAGATTTTCTCATAGCAGCATTATATATTTCATTCTTCTTCTCTTATTCTTCTTGTGACATGTCAGAAATTTCTCACATCTATCTTTGATTCATTCTTTCACATGTCATAGTTTGTGAATATTCTTTGTAATGCTCATAATTCTACTTCTTCAATGTATTGCTTAAACGCATCACTTCAATGTCAATTTCTCATCTCTTCTTATGCTCTTTTTCTTCAGACTGCAACTCATCAAATATTCATCATTTCATGTTAAAGATTTCTTCATTTCAGATATTAATTTTCATCATTGAGTTCACGTCTTTTTCTCTAAGTCTGCGAACTAAAATATTATTGACAAGTAAAGAAACTTGCGCTACAATGAAGTTTAATGCTTTAGCAACGATCGACTTCAATGATATACATCAAAATGCAAGAACTATGCAATCAAGAATGATATTAAGTAATATAATAAGTATGACTGTGACATTGCAAGACTGAACTGCTCATAAGAATTGCTGATTGATTATTGCAATTCTTTGAACAGTACTGTTTTTAATATGACTGTTTCAAGAGCATAATTGATTAATTGTCTGAACATTAAAGATGATGTATGTCTTTTTGATCGCTTTCTATAGATGTTCAGATTCAAATAATCATTCTAGCAAGAAAGTGTTGCTAGCATGATATTGCAGCTGAGTAGTCGTTAAAAGTTCTAAGAATTCAGTGATTTCATTATCTGTTAGCATTGAATTAAGTGTACTATCAATTTAAACATTCAAGCAAGAAAGAATTGAACTTGTGACAGCTTTGCACGTCAGATTTGAAAAGAAAATACATTCATAAGAATGGTTCATAGTATTATTATTATCACTATACATTGACAAATTGATAGTTGATAGTATTGATTGATTATCAAAATCTGCAATATTTATTGAAAGCAGTGATGTTTCTTTGAGATTCGACTGTGAAGTTCAAGCAAAAGTCACATTGAGGTTAACTTTGTTAAATATTTGAATACAAGAGTATTCAACAATAGCTTTAAAAGTTATGTTGAAATGTTGTATTATACTCATCACACTAGAGTTATAATCATCAATCTGCATTAAAATTTCGCTTATCATGACATGATCATACATTTTCGAATCAGACTCAGTCAGATTGAAATTTCTCATATATTTATAATAACTAAGATTAAATTGAGCTGAAATAATGAAGTTTTCTTGTCAGATAGATACATTTAACGACTGTTCATTAAAATGATCAAGCTGTGAAAAGTACTTTCAACAACTCTGACTTTTACAAAGTATATTGACAATATTCTTTACTGTTACAATCTGAAAGTTCTTGCTAATATAGATTGAACAGTTTACTTCTACTTAAACAGCTAAAACAATCGCTGTAAATAAAGTTCTTTGACATAAAGTTTGACTGATTTTATTTGACAGTGAATTAAAGATAAGATTGCTGAATATGAGTGAATCTGCACTGTCAGATGATGATGAAAATTTCATCTGTGATGTCAATATTCATATGTTAAATCGATTCATTATAACATTCAATGATTCTTATTGCACATCGATTACAGATATTTTGTCGAGATTTGTCATCAATGACTGATCAATCTCAATGATGATTGTAAACATATGACAGTTTAAAGAATGAATATATAATTCTGCAGTCATGATCTTGATTGCTGAATATATCAATACAATTATTGAACTTGTAAAAAAGATTCAATGAATGTTTTATCAATGTTCATATGAAAATACGATGAATGTTGAATGATTTATCATGTTGAAGAGCAGTGACTTTCAATCACTGACAGATTCGCTATTAAGAATCATATAAATGTTTACAGCTTGAATGCAACTGCTTGCATCTTTAACAGCATATTTTAATAAGACTAAGATTGCATCTGATGTATAAATTCAATCAAAATTCTTGAATGTGATTTGTGCATCAAAATCTGACTGATTGTTGAAATCTTTTAACAGAATTTCAAGAATTATCATCATTTCAATAATTGCAATCATGTGTCTTGATACTACGCACTGAAGCAATGCAACACTAATATAATAACGTCACTGTTTGAAATAAGCTAGCCGTATCGTAGACTTACGTCGAAGGACACAGCCAATGATTGACAAGGCGAGAAACTGCAATCTTGTATGCAGCAGAAGAATGTTTACAGATCTGAGGTTTTTTCTCAGTCATGTTGAACCATCATTGACCCTTAATATGTCTCGCATTCTTTTTATGATAATAACGTTGAGTGAGAGCCTTAGAGTAAATCAATAAAAGATCAAGAAATCGAGACCAAGAACACATTTATGTAAAGACTTTTATACAGAACCGAAGTAAGATAAAGTAGAGTACCTCATTCTGAAACGTCTTGAGGTGCCAAGCTTTCAGAGTAGCTCACATATCGTCATGCTCAGTCCCTCATTCTCACTTGAATGCTGTCACAAAATTGGGTGCTTTGAAGAATGTTGAAAGAGAATCTATGTGTTTATTTGCCTGAAGTCACATTGCAGGTTTGCGATTGTAATTAGGCATGTATCATCGAAGTTCAGTGACTTGATGTACATATTGTTAGGACTGCGGAAACTTCTTTTAGAGTCAGTCATGCGAGTATCTAGACTTGAGAAGGTTTCGTTTGAAAATGATCCACTTTCTGATCAGTAATTTACAGTAGTATTGCGTCTCTTCGAGAGTGTAAGACCTTGTTTCAGGAAGAGCTGATTGAAGGTTGCATATTAGAAGAATCACTTCATGTTTCTAATTTACGCATAGCAGTGACACAACCTACATGCTTGTATCAATGGTCAGGTGCAAAGTTCTCTGCAGATTGATGCTTTCACTTATTCTTTCAGGAATTAGTTTCACAGTTTCAAATAATTCTACTCTGTTCCCGTTCATCATAATGTTTGTCACTTAGTTCTTACTCGTGACATGATATTTTTCAACATATATTAGTCTCGCTGAAACTCTTCGTTGTGACTGTAAATTCTCACGATACTTCAAAACCTTCTTAGAATTTTCAAATTTCGTTCCTGTTATTCAACATGCACATTTTCATCAAATGTATGATACTGATCTTGATGAACACTTTCGATGCTGCAATCTTCATGCAAGATTGATATACAAACACTTACTTCATTCAGCAGAACTTTAACAACTCGATTGAGCGGCACGAACTATCTGCTTTTGCTTGAATGTATCATAAGTACAACAAAGACTTATCAAGAGACGTTGAGATCATCATTAAAAATAACAACAACAGCAACGACAATGTCAATATTCTCACTTCAAATGATATGAAATACCTTATATCAGTTACAATTGACGAACAATCTATGAACGTTCAGATTGATATTGACTCTTCTGATCTATGAGTTTTTTCAACTCATCTCTTCAGAGCAGAACAAAAGAATCACAAGATCTATGATTCATTTTTATTCAATATCTTCAAGACTTCGATCGATGAAATCTGAATCAGTATTTATGACGATGAATTTCAGAATGCATCTGAGAATGTATGCATCGATGTCGTGACTGTAGAAACATCGATCGTTCAAAATCAGATCATTCAACTTGCAGCAAAGCTCAGCTCTCAAATTCTTAATCACATTTCTTTCAGTGATCAGTCTTCTTATGCATCGTGTATCTTTGTTCTGAGCTTCAAGCTTACAGAATGTAAGAAATCCTTGATCTTGATTTTAAAAGTATCAATACTATTCAATCAGATCAACAGAACATCTTCTTTGACAATGTCAAAAGTAGTCTCGCTTCATTAATCTTCATCACAATTCTCAAGCATCAAGCTTCTGATTCATTCAATTTAGAATATATTGATACAATTAAATACACTGATCTCATCAGCTATATTGAGATTGACAATTCTTTTAACTTCTGAAATATTATTATGCAGAATTACATCGTTGATAGCGACTTAGCTGTTTCAATGTAATTGCATGAAACTGTGAACGATAATGTTGTCTCTGACTATTACAGTCAGATAGAGAATGCAGAATACACTTTTGCTTGCAATACTACTCTATCAGATATAACATTCTTCATCAATGACTACGACATCGTCATCTCTGAAAAACTAATGAATTTCGCTGCTACAGATAATGAAAGAACAACATGTTTCGATGAACTTCAGAGTAATGATGATTTGAGCGAAAATATCTTTGAAGACTCTCTGCTGAAAAGTCCATTCATTGTCTTTGACATTAATAATTCACGAATAGGTTTTGCGTTACAGACGTAGACCTAAATGAGAATAGATTGAATAAGCTTCTTGACTGCAGTGTGTCAGAGGGCAGGGGTGAAGGACTTGAGATGATCTATACGTTTATTCGCTCTAATATGTTTGCATCTTAGAACCTCATGTTTGTTTTATTTGCCTTTCATTTATGTACATCGTACCTAGAAACATGTAGCCTCATGCAACAGCTGAACTGTTCAAACCACAAATGCAATTTACCGTTCTTTCTGCGCATCGTCGACTCATTTCAATGTAACCACAGCATGATTACCTGGTGAAGTCATGTTGAAACATGATATACATACCTGATTAGACATTTGTCAAGTGTGTTCACATTTGGGTGAAAATGATCGAGTGATTATCAAACTGCGTTTTCAACAGTCATTCTTGATACGGATTCAATCAGAAGTTCCGGAACGAATGTGACACTTGACAATCTGCGTTCGTGTACTTTAGATGTTTTACCAGTCTCTCAGATTAAAACATGTCAGGTTGTTTATTTCAAATGCCTAAATAGATATGTGACACATAGAACTAAGCAATGCGATTCATTCTGTTATTGTGAACGAGAAATCTACAATATTCAAACCCGTACTGAACGTTGAGACTCTGTTATCAGTGTACCCGAACTATCATTTCATGTGGATCGCATATATACAATTCAACGACTCTGTCATAGGTATGAGGTGTGAGGTTCCGCATACGCATAACGCATACATATGCATCTATGTCGCGAAGACATCAAATTTCAATGCCTAAAGTTGAGCTATATTAACAAGGCAGCAGGATGACGAGTTGACATGCACAAGGTATGCCTTTCATAATGCTCGAAATTTGCGCAGTGATACTGATTGCACTGCAGCGACCCTCAAGCGTCAAGTACGAAGTTTAAAGGCCTATGCTTTCTCTGCATGAAGTATTTCCACCAAGAACGTCGCACAAGGTTTCCTTCTCAAAGTTCTTGAATTTGACGTAGTGATACCTCTGACGCATGCGAGTGACGCTCAAGCCTTAAAATCTTTGCTAGTATCTGCGATTCTTGAGACTCATTCTACTAGATTGATTTCCACTTCGAAAGTTACGTTGCACAAGACTGTTTATTTCAAGTTCTTTACTTTTGCTTTGTGATACATCAAACAACGCATACAAATCATTCCTCAGCGATGCTTTTCTAGAGTCTGCATGTATCTTCAGTAGCTGAGAGCCTGTCAGTCTAAGCAATCTACACTTCGAATTTTGCGAATCATATTTCAGACGAAATCCGCGATTTTTACGAAGTGATACACGAAACTACACATGCAAGTGATGTTTCAAAGGAATCTCAAATGACTTGCATCGATTTTCATGAGCTGAGACTGTTCGTATCTGATGAAGCTTGACTTAAGATTTCGCATCGAAATTGTTCTTCTGCTGCTCACCAAAGATCTTGCAATGTGGTATACGAAACAAGGCATGCCTCGATGGTGATCACTGCAAGCCGGCACGCATTTATAACAACCCAAGCCTCTTTCTGCCTGAAGAATGCTTCTTTGAAAAGCTTTCATCGGAAACTTCTTCTGTTACTTGAAATGTTTTCATATCGAATCTCTTCTCTGAAAGATCGATTATTGCAGATGCAAGTGCACGAACTCGTCACAAAGTAGCAGTCTCTGAAGGCAAAGTCATATACAAGGCTACGCAAATTCGCGAAGCGTCATCTCAGATCTGCACAGATTCGCTATTTTTGTGATGCGAGCAATGCGAGTCAGGTCGAAGCAGACATTGACTGCTTCTTTGAATACAGACTGAAGCATCAAATCGAGATATGTAGTAACAGCGACGACAAATCTTGTTTGAGAAGCATCAACTAACATGATATGCATTCATAGATTACAAGTTTCTTTATCTTGTTTTACTTTGCAGACGTTCTGCTTCGCATAAGAAGCATGCAGATCGTCATTTAAATCATCAGAATAATCATCATTGCATAAGCTTGCACACTTTTCGGATTACGCATGAATAGATTATGCAGAGATGAATTGTCTACAATTTTCATTACTCAAATTAGCATATGAAAGAGACGACGCTGTAGCTTTCAAAACTGACACTTGAATTGTACATCATCAAATATTACAGATTGCAAGTTTTACTATCGAACAGCTGATACAACGATGCGTCGTCACAAGCTGAATTTATAAGACAATAGAAGCAGCACATGTAAGAATTCATTAGTGAATGATTTGCTGAACTGTGATGTCATCAGTCGTGATATCAATCAAATCTTCATTGTAGATCATTTCAAGATTGTTTAAATCACAGATGACTCAATAAGTTGCTGCAGATTTAATGACTGTAGCTGTTTTGATAGACATGTATATCAAGTAGAATTGAGCAGGTTTCAAGATGATTGTCATTACTAAGATGATGCTGATAAACTGAGTTGAGATAGCTTGAATGCAACTTAAGACTGACAGAAGTTCTTTCAAGCAAAGTAGTACAAAGTTCATAGATGATATGAAAGTAATTGCATGAGATCAGAGAAAGAAAAAAAATCAATTAAATGAAGACTTGCAGAACTTTTATAATTCTCTCGAGTCACATAGTAGTCAAAGATGAAGAATGAAGTACAGATAGATGACTTTTCATTGAAGAAAGTGAAATCAGACATAAGTCTTGAACATCATCTTATATCACATGTTCAATCTTTCATGTTTTCTCTGACTAGAATTGAGACTAAATTCTCAAGACTAGTAAAATTGATTAATTTATCTGATCAAGTCATACTAGCTCAAATCGAGAAAAATATCAGAGTTGACTGTTGTTGCATTATTTAAATAAAATTAGTTTATGCTCTTAATCTCAAGAAAATAATTTCTTACAAGAATTCTGACTCTCAATTTGTCATACAAACTCAAGACATGTCAGATACTACTAAATTTATAAGATAATATTGATCCCACTTCAAACTTTCAAGTCTTATCTTCATGAAATATAATACATTTAAAAGAAAGCGATCATAAAGATGAAGAGATTTGTAATGAATCATGTGTTGACTTGTATTTTTTATCTTTATTTCTTACTGTGTAGTCTTGTTGATAATCAATGTCACATGAAAAGTCTGAAAGTCTGTTATTATACAATGTGTATAATTTCAAAGATTATCTGTTGTGTCTCTCTGAATTTGCAGATACATCATGACAACAAGCATCAGATTTATACATTGTATTTCTCACATGATGATCTTGACATAATATGCATAATAAGTCTAGATCTGTATCTGATCTGAATCTTAAATTTTTCGCTCAATTCATTAATGTACAGAAGTTTCAAAAGTGTTAAACAGAACTGCTCAAAGAAGAGAAATTGAGATGAGAAAGAGTCTGAGCATAAACATATCAAATAAGTAGTCAATATATCAAGAATACGCTTATTGAGCTTGATATACAGAAATCTTCGTACTGACTAGCTCAGAAAATGAGTTACGCTGCGAAGATATTGATTGAAAAGAACATGATGTCAAAAGAGCTATGACACTTGCTCAGCTAGAAGAGAAGCGCATCAGCAAGAAGAAAGAAAGAATATTGAAAGTAAAATGCTAATCAAGAGAGCGTGATAATATCAGTTGTCTGAGTTCATGATATCATCAAGCAGCGACATCAACTGATCTTCAGAATGTCAATGTTCAATTACTGCAAAAAGATTTAATCGCTTGATCAATCATTCTTTCTTTCATCATCAGAATTTAAAGTAGCACATAAACAAAAAACTCTTTTATCATGTAGCACATTCCGTTCTACTTTGTAAATTCAAGATAAATGAGATTTTCTGCTGATGTTTACTATCTTGCATAGATCTCACCTGATTTATTTAACAATAATGATGTCATATGTAAAACTTTTCATTCTCAGTGTTCTTTGCATCGCTGAGTCTCAACATTAAGTCTCTTTCTCAGAATTGAAAATGTATCACGACTAAAAGTTGTCACGTCAGAGTAATGAAACAGAAGAGTAGAAATAGTGAATTCTGAAAGTAGCATACATTATCAAAACAGCTTGTTTATCACAGTGAAATATTCATCAAAGTTCAGAATGACATTATCAATCTTCAACATCTTCAATTGAAAGCAGCTGATAGTTTTTTTTAAGATCGATTCGTCAATTCATCTTGCATACATTAATTGTTCTTCTTCATATTCTACAGATCAAGAAGATGTAATTCTTCTTCTTCACGACTTTTCTCAAACATTCTATCAATTTCATCACGTCATCACATTCTTGATGATCACTGACTATCGTGTCATAACTTTCAACTATCATGAAGCTGATGCATCTTTCAAGTCTGTCTCAAGCTTCATCAAGTCAATCATGACTTAAGATATTCTGATGTTACTTGATTATCTTAAAATCAATGATTCAATACATTTTGTCGATCATGATATTGATGAAATGATTGTTTATGCTTTCATTTCATGTTATTCTTTTTATGTTATGAATATTATATGAAATAAGTGTTCACTTTCTGAAACTGTCGTGTATCAAACAAACAAGACAACACATGCAGTACAGCAATTTAATTTAATTTTTTACAGCATATTAGATTTATCAGAAACTTTGATAATAAATTGAAAGTGCATTTATCTTAATTATTTCTTCTTTAAGCTTGTATACAATGCAACAGTTATATTATTTGCAAATCTGAATTTTTATGTTGAGTTGTACTCGCAGTCTGAAGTTATGAGATGTGCATTGAAAATTTATAGAATCTTCAAGACTGATGTTCAAGAGAATCATCATTGAATAAACAAGTATGAAAAAAGCAAGATTTCAGTCATGACATTCAGTGAAAACAAAAGTGCACATAAGAATGAAGTCTTGAAAATGTTCAATGAAATTTATGAGCAGAAAGTTTTTGAAGTGACTGTGATGAAAGAAGTCAATCATTACATTGCAGAAGAAAATTTCAACAAATTTGTAAATGAGATGTTGAAGTTTATGAGAAAGCACTCGTTTCTCTGAAACAGCTGAGAAGAGAATGAGAGTCAATAGTTGATGATTAATATGCAGTAATCATTGATAACTTGAGTCTTTCAACTGTTTTGTATTAGTGAACATCTTGTTAGAGAAAAGACTTGATTAAGTCTTTGAATCTCAATCAAGATTGTGATAATTACTGAATCATTTAACGAAGCAGCGATTTTCAATATTGCACAGATGAACATTATTTTTTCATACAAGAATCAGAAGATTCATATACTTCAAAAGTTTCATCAAGCATCTCAATTATCTTATATTTATTTAGTGTAGAAAAAGCACTTCTAGCTCACTTTATTCATTATACGAGATTTCAATCACATGAACAATCATTCTTCAATCTCAGCAAATGTTTTGACTTTTTAATTAAATTGTAGAAACTCTCATCAGAGAGAGAATAAAGTCTTACATTAACATAGACAGAGATCGATTTAAAAGATCATTGAATCTTTACTTCTATGAATCAATCTCTGTCATCATGAGTGATTCTTTGAAGACTTAGAATATCAAAGTTGTTGATTGAGAATAAGATTCTTGTCACGACAAACTTGAATGAAGTCAACAAGATAAAAAATATGAAAGATGAATATAAATGTGAAATCTAACTGAGAGAGTGAAAAGCTGAATGTTTAGCTTTAAAGATATTGATATGATTAGTATTAAACTTATTTTGATACGTGAATTTTGATTGATGACAAGAGTCTGAAGATAGTTAAATAAATGAATAAATGAATAGATGAATAAATGAAATAATAAATAAATATTATATGTCAAGATCAATCATCTGTCTTAAAGTAAACCACTCGTTGCTCTAGACATTGTCAACATCACTCATTATTCTACGGCTTTCAGAATCTAACTCTCTCTCTTCTTTTTCATTCTCATTCTCAATCATTCAAATACTAGCTTCAGTACAATTCAAAGCTCAATTCTCACAGACATGCTTGCAAAATCAAAAGTCTGCAACGTTTTCATGAAATGTCTGCGTGACAAAGAGCTATGCTTAGCGAAAGTGAAGCAAAAACGGTTTCAAGAAATAAGCTGAGAATAATGTTGAGAGAGAAGAGAGATGAAAGAAAAATGTAAGCATAATATAAAGAACTGACAGAACGAAATGCTTGATGAAGAAGTGAATATGCAGAATAGAAAAATGAGAGATAATGTAAGTGATGATAAAAACGTGTTCAAACTGAGAGCAGAGATTGATGAGCTTGTGTGTTCTTCAAGAGAGAAAAGAGATGAATCTGACGTTGAGATATAAAAGAAGAAAATACAAGAGTGATGATCGAGTGGTTTTAGTGAGTAGATCTATCATCAAATATGCAAGATTTCTAGCAAGAAAGATATACATGAATTAAAGATTGATTTTACTAAAGTCTGAGTCAAAGTTCAAGCGTTGAATTTAAAAGAGAGCTTCATTCATTGAACTGAATAGAAGTGAATGACATTGAGAATATCATACTCGCTCTGAAGATGAAAAAGAACGAGTAAAGTTCAGTTATGAATGTTATCATAAAAAATGAAAAGAATGAGTAGATGTAGAATCTTGAGAGACGAATTAGTGAGTAAAAAAGAGTGCTGAGTAGCTAAGAAAAACAATGAAGAGGTTTGAGAATCGTGACTGAGATCTCAAGTGTAAACGATTATTTCAATAAGCATAGCGACACATGATTGTATATATGCTGATGATGAATGAAACTTCTGAAAGAATTAAAGATGAAAAGAAAATGTAGAACTCATGCAGTGAGCTTATTGATCAAATTTAAACTTGAATTACAATTGAATTATCATATTCTATGAATTTCATGAAAGTTCTTCAAAAGTCAAGTAGTTCTCATGAAACACTCAGTCTTGAGAATTCTTCAGTATTTTCACTTCATCAAACTTGTGTTATAGATGTTTATACTGTAGTATCATCAAAAAATTAGATTAAAGTTCTAGATTTCAGTTGTGCATCTTTCTTTCATCTTCGACTTGAACAGAATGTTCTCTTGAAAGTCATTCAAATGTCAACTAGTAATTTCAATGACAGCATCTGTGATTCTCTTGTTAATCAATAAAATGTTCATCTGTGAAGAAGAAATGATAAATCTTACTTGCAAGAATTCACTCTATCTTAGCTTTTATCAGATTAATTCTGTGTTGAAGCTCAAATCAAGACTTAAGTCTACAAGTGCTCTGTCAGCAGATAATTTTTCACTTTCAATTTGATATCAAGTTTTGAATTAAATGTTTTCACTGTTCTTCTTCATGATTAAGCAGAAGCTTGATACTTGTCTTTAAGTGTACATTCAACTTATTGTTCACTTTTTTAAAAATTCTTTGTATGTGATCTTTACAATATTGTATCTTTTTCTGTCTGCAACAATTTAAAATGATCTTCCGAATTGCATAATTATTGAATTGATCAATTCTTGCATAATCACAGTTTCTTCTGATCTCTCATAGCTCAAAATCAATATAAAAGATCTTCATGCAAATTGAAGAAGCAGAAAACTTTAGATGAACAAGATTCTTGCTAAATTCTCATATCAATAAACATAAATGAGAAGACTTTTTCTCTTGTTAATTCATTGTGTTTATTCTTTCTTTGAACAGTAATATTACATGTGTTAAACTTGAAGAGACTTGTTGAATTAATTTTGCAATTATATCAGAATTGAAATTGCAGAACTGAAGTTCAAGATGCTTAAAATTTAAGATCAGAGAATCTTGATGATCAAGAAACTGTATTAAAATTGTCTTGTCTAATTCTGAAAAACTCTTTAACAAAATTCTTTCAAGCTTTCTCAGATCAATAAGTAGCTCAAGACTTTCTGATTTGTCAGAAATGTTAAAATAGTCAGAATAATCAAGAAAGTTGAAATAATAGTTACAATTCATGATCTGATCGAGAATACTTATGTCTTTGAATGAAGATTATGTTCATCAATGATGTATCTCGACTGATTTGCAGTCAAATAATGACATGTCATTGATTAAAAAATGTCAAAACTTTTTATCTGACTTGCATTGACATTAAATTTATCATTCATTTATCAGTAAGTGAAATTCAAGATAAAGAGAAATGCTAGTGACATAAAGAAATGTTTTGATCTCTAGCGCAGAAACTGAACTTTGATCACATATTGAGTTGACGAAGTGCAGAAATATGTTAATTTCTGAACAATGTTTATCTAGATTTTAACAGCTGTTTAAAGCTCTGATGTTTCAACAATACAAGCATTTTATTGAGCGATTATCATTATCATTCTCGAAAAAAGCATTATTACTGAATCGTGATTACTGTTATTTCTGATGACATCTTTGACTGAATTGACTGTGATGTTTAATCTTGCTATTTCTTTGCTTATAAAAAGTTTACTAAAATTTCGTCTTTTTAATTTTATCTTATTGAGAATATGAACAAACAAGATGAGTGATTCAAATTTATTGATATATGTTTTATGATACAGAAATGTTTGAATAATTCTGTATACTTCTTGTGATGTTTGTGCAAAAGCACAAATATTTGAGAGTGCAAGAGAATGACAGATTTAATCTTTATCAAAGATCATTAAATCAGTTAAGTCAATGTATAACAACTTGTTTACAATAGTATCTTGATCTTTGATGAATCAAAACATATGTAGAATATTTAGTTAGAATAAATCATCTTTCTAAGTAGCGTGACATGTCTTATAACAGTCATTACTTATCATATCACTGTACGAAATTGTACTCACAATATTTTCACAGACAGTTGTTCAAGCAACAATCTTTTAGTGCTGTTCATTCTGACATTCATAAGTTCAGTGATGATAGAATGTTAAGAATTAAGCATTCTAAAAGTGATCAGAGTAAATATGTGATGAAGATTTGAAGTTGAAAGAATCAAATTTGATAGACGATGACAGTGTTGATTTGAGCGCGTCAACATTTGAGGGAAAAATCAATCAAGCAGACAGTATCTGAATCTTGATGAGCATTCAACATGAACTTCATCACAACATGAGAAAGAATTAATGCAAGATCTACAATTGATAAAGATACAGCATTCAGCGCTTCATAATGCACTTTTATTTTGAAAAAGCTGAAACTTTAAACTTTATCTTCAAACTTCTTATCTTTTGTATCAGCGAAGTTTACATCTGTGCAATTTCTAGTTAGCGTGAATTGTTGTCATCTTCGCATCAATGACATCTCAAGGCAAAGTACAAAAGTATGTTTCATTTCAAGATCTCTGAGAATCTTCAATACTCAACTGCAATTCATTCAATTAAAGACTTTGTAGAATGTTATGTGTATTGCTGATTTCTCATGTATGCTTTCGTCATAATGTATTCAGAATTCTAATGTCTGTGCTCTCAACTTTATTTCTCTTCTTTCTTCATAGATTATTTTATTTTTATCATTAAGTCGTTCAACATCTTGTCTCAAGCATCATTCAAATGTCAATCTTAACATCTTGCTGCATATACATGATATCTTTCAGTATGTCACAGCTTTTGTATCTTTCATAGATCATGAGATGACTTGAACGTCATTCAATATCACGCTAAAGCTTTTTCATGTTTCACATGTTGTAATCTTTGATGCGAAGTCAATCATATATGCTATGATGTGATGATGACAGAATGATGTTTAGTTAATTGAGCTGATAGACAGACATAAAGAGAAGTAAGACTAAAATCTTGTTAATAAGATCATGATTCAGCGCAGATGCAAAAAGCTTAAATGTTGAGAGTTTGCAGTAGTTCAATGAAGACGTAAATGTTTGACTGAGTTAACGTGTTATTGACTTCATCTAGATTAGACACATGATTTCGCAGCTGAACGAGCTCTATAATAGTATAAATTTTCGATCATCTAGACATTGAGATAGACTTCTCAATAAACTCTATATCAGATTGTTTGAACTTCATTATAAGAAAAACTTGATGAAAAATTCTTTCAAGATATGTTTGTGATCTGAAATTTGAACATCATTGCTCGACTTTGCATCACTTTTGAGAACATTTAATCTCATTTATGTATGCTAACAAACAAACTCAATGACAGTTTCAAAATAAATGTTTGATGTGATACAATCAAGGTTGACAGTTGTTGATGATGATAAAAAGATCACGTTTAAACGTTTGAAAGCTGTCTAGATGCGACGTATAAGGCTTAGCGTCTCACATGTTAGCGTGCTTAGTAAGTTTTCAGATGAATTTTCAGTTCTTTGATAATTTCATTACATTCTTCATGCTATCTTCTCTCTTCGCAGCAGAGTATCATCATCAGATAATTATGAAATCTTTTTGCATTCTTTAACTTTTGAGATGAAGAAGAATGAATTACGTCTCAGTAGATCATCAAGAACAGCAATCAAGATATCAGTTAAACTTTCAACGTATCGTTATATGAGTACTTGAGTAGATAGATCTTCTTCATTTGTCAGTTCAACTTTGATCATTTCATGTTTTTCGTTCACGTCTAAAGATTCTATCATCATAATTCAATAAATGACTCAAACGTTTCTTGAAATCAGTTAATTTCATGTGATTTTATCTTTGTGCATTTTATCTACTACATGTACATGCTTGATGATCAAAATTCAAATAATCAATCTAAAATTTTCAAGAACTTTATAGACTACTAGATGTAGAAACAGAAGAAAGATCATTTTATGTCAACTATCACTGTATTCTTGCTTCTTTTACTTCAACAAAAAATACATAATTCTGAAATTTTCATTCTCTACTCATCGAGAATACAAGTATGAGATGTCAAGATTCATTCTGTAAGACAATTAACAATGTCTGAAGAATAACAATGCGTGATAATTTCAGCTTCAAGATTTTTGAATAAGTCAATGAAGTCTGAATTGTAAATTCTCGCAGCTTTATAAAAAGCAAAAACGTTGTTGATGTTGAACTGATTAATGCATTGTGCAAGATCATTCTCACTAGAAATATCAATCAAATTCTCTGATATTATATGATTTATTTCAGAGATTGAGCAAGAATTCTGAACAACGTCTGCATCATTGCACATTTTGATATCATCATAATCTTGCATTAAATCTGAATTACAAATGTTGAAGTTGAATGTTGAAACATGAACATAGTCATCTGATTCTTGCATTACAACAGTCAATATGAAACGATAATTTATGTGGATTATGATGACAGCTGATTGAATAGTATTATACAGATCATTGACTTTTATATCTGAGTTCACTGCCACATTAAACTGATTGCAGAAGTTGAACATTGCAAGTTTGTTGTTATTAAATCTTATTGATGATTAGTGCTTTCATCTTTCATGTTGATCAAGTACATACATATTGTCAAATGATTTTCAAGCTGACTTGTCAAGTCAGTCAGCATCAGTGATGTTGTCATCATTGTACTGCATATAGCTGTTTATCTTTAATTCATCATTAACATTGTTGATGAAAGTCATGATAACAATAAAGTTTGTTACTTGTTCATCAGTTGCTTCAGATACTGAAGTGACAGCAAAATTCGTTTTAACATCATCATTAGAATTGACGCTCATGTTGAACTGAAAATTGTCATGTTTGTTGTCAAAAGAAGTGATTATCGTCAATCTAAAAGCAAAATGAATAGCATCTTGAGAATATGAACTTGCAATCATAATCAGCGCAAACGAGCTACTGACAAGAAGCTAAGCTTGAGTCAGATTATTATCTTTTCATTAAGAATTGATAGTTTTACGATGTTGAAAAACATTTCTCAAGTATATTCTGATTAGTTGAATATCTTTGAATCTTGTTGACTCTGAATAGACTGTCTGAGAAGATCAAATGATGAGAATGAAGCTCACTTTATATGTGCAGAACTTATGTATGCAGAACTGCAGCATCAAGTCAGTTGAAATTAAGAACTTCATTCATTTTATTAAATCTTTATTGACTATAAAATATCTGCATAAGTAAGAAGATGTTTGCAAGAAGTTGTATCTGCATGTTTGAAGATCTGAAAGTTACGAAGTCTTGATTTCGACGCGTTTGAATAAACATCTCAATTAGAATGAATGCTTCGCGTTTCATATCATGAGTCGTCATTAACTTTTCTCATTCAATCATCTCATCTTAACAACTTTCATTCATCAACATCATTTTATCAACGCTGATACTATCTTAATTTTGATGATAGCATCAATCATGACTCTGTTATTCAGTAGTTTCAATACGTCATCATCAAGCGTCTTGTAAGCTCTGTTGATCAATCTTTTTAATCGTCAGGTCTGTCACAGTCTACTGAAACATGAGACGAGCAACTCATACATGTAATCAACATCAAAGTCAAGTCTTATGTGTCTTAGCTGAGAATGTGAAATCTCAGAATAATTTGTTGTCGTCAGTCATATCATTCAAGAATCGTTTTCTGCAATACTCAGCAGAAATTCTGCAACTCTTTGAGTCGTTGTTTTCAAGCATTGATTGATCAAGCACTGTCATCATGTTTTTTCTTTTCATGCAGTCAGACGACGAAGTCGAAATTGACAGATGATTCTCTAATGATTCTCTGCAATGTTTTTCGAGTAATTTCTCGACAGACTACACAGTCTTCAAATGTTCTTTATAGAATTTCTCGTATGATTTTTTTCTTCGTGAGATCATGCATGCAATCATCATGAACAGGTGCAGCATATATAGCGAAATCGCAAAAATGATGATGAAGAAGCTAGACATGAAAGTTTTACTTGCTTCTGTCAAAGTCAACAAAATTTCAGTACTCATATCAATTGATTCGATGCTTCACATATTGCTAGACTGTGACAGAGATTCATTCTTGAGTTTCTCGACAACATTGAAAGATCATCATGCTTGAAGAGTTCTTTAAATCATTCTCTTACCTGCTGCTTGTATCAAGACACTGCATTAAAATGAATCACATGCATGATCTCTAAGCAAGCGAAGAAAATACTCAGAACTGAACCTTGCATATGTTGATAACATACACACAACAATATTCTACTTGTAGAATAATCATTCGTTTCAGTCTACAAAAAGCATGCGCTTTAGTTACTCTTTCAGATACACAACATCATTCGCGAAGTCAAGACTCACTTACTGTACGAATTAATAATTGTATCAACTTTCGAGCGACTCGCATTGTATCTTGCAACTCGTCGCATGTCGTAAATAGTTCTCTTGTTTAGCAATCAAGATTCTCAAAGTTTCTTGAAAAGACTTCTTATGACTTGATCAATGAAGCAAGAAAGCAACGAAGTAAGCATATAAACATTCTGTAAAAGATAAGAAGAAAAGATTATGATTTATTTAAATGCAATAGTTGATAGTTGAAAGATAATGTGAAGAGAAAGCACATTTCATCATCTGACATTAATCTTCAAGTCACGTTCATCAAATTGCACACATGATGAGTGTAGAATGTTCTCATATGACTTTCATGATCTCATCTTGCAATTTTTTTCTTGTTGATGAATAGAGTTTGTGATCGAGTAGACTGTATCACGAAGAATGTGCGTGATATCATTCATACAGAAAGATTTTTCAAGTCAATTCTTCAATACTTTCACGTTCAGTATCAGCATTCTCACTCTCATTTTGTATTGTTATTTGACAATGTTCAATAATTACACACACTCTTCAAGATCATATTTCAGGTCAAGATATACTGCACTGATCATGTCATAAGATCAATCTTACTGCTTCACGTAGAAACCAGACGCAAAACATGCGTGACAGCTGTAGTCACGCTTTATTCACGCAGAAACATGAAGCAGATGTAGAATATCATCGTAAAACTATTTTATCATTGCGCGCAATGATGTCATTGAGTACTTTAAACATTGCTACAACATCTTAATCATCTATTAATTCAGAGCAGAGTTTTATCATTTTTTAAGTATCATCAAGAGAACATATTGTGCAAGTTTCACATTCAATCATCTGTCTTTTATCATGTTGTGTAATCTTGTTCTTTGTCTTGATTTCTAAGACTGTCTCGCTTAAACACAGAGAGCGATAATTGTCAATTTAATTACAGTAAAAAGACTTTTTCTTTCATCTTTTTTCTCTCTTTTTGATCTTTCAACGTCATTTCAGAAATTGATACTTTCACAATATCATTAAGTAATTGTTTATCAATGTTTATCAATTCTGTGCATTCTTCATTCAATGATGAGAACAATCTAATTTCTCATTCTATTATTGCAAATAAACATTTTGCTGATTTCAGATCTTGCAAACTTCATCAACACATTGATAAAGCTTTGATCAAATGACATGAATGTTTGAATTTTAAAATCTGATATCTATGCTTTGCACTTGTCTGATCAATGATAGACTGTCATGTTCTGCAATCTTTCTTTATACTAAGTAACTTGTAGTAGCATTCAAATATCTTTGAACTTGACAAAGCAGTTGTATAATTTATCAACAGATTCAAACATTAAATCATCATCTTCAAATGAACTTTTAATCAATATTTGTTCATTAAATTCAAGATTCACATCAAGCTTCTGATATAAACAGATCTTTTATCATGACATCTTTTCATTCATTTTTGATGAAGTGAATTAAAAGATATTTTGAAACATCGTTGCAGATTATGATGCAAATTCATCAGAAAATATCGATTTTCAAAATGTCTTTTAAAAAGCTATCAATGATGAGATTAATGAGATATGATTTCTTCATCATCACTGACAGTTTTAACAGATAACTTCTCAACATTGTACAATCATAATATCAATAGTCTTGAGATTACAAAGCAATCAGCAGTAATCTACATACTTGTGAATATATACATACTCAACTCTTTAATATAACTCTATATTGATACAATGTTAATGAATAATTCTTTAAGTTCATCAGTACTTAAAGTTGAGTAAATTTAAACTGTCTTTCTCTCAGTAATTTTATTAATATTAATCAATGATAGATTGAATTTCAACAACAATATTCTTATATATGAAAAGAATTTAAATCAGAATTCAACTATCAACTTTTACATTGTCATTAAAAATATGCAGCTCAATTCTAACAACATTAACAAAGATACAACTTTCACAATCTTGAATTGAAGTGTTAATCAAGTTATTCAGTTAACTAATCTGATGTTTAACATGCTCAATTATTCATTGATTCATATTGATATTACAATGTCAGAAGAAGATTTAAACACTGTAATGAATGACTTGACTTTCAATGATGATGCTGTTGACATTAATATGAATAATCAGCAATATGAAATCAAGACTGCTACTTTTAATGAATGCATGACTGAAATATGCATTATTCATTGCTTTGCTTGTGTGTTTCTTGACATAATATTTGAATACAACAACATCAACATTGATATGTTATTTAAACATGATCAATCAATAGTTCTTTTGAACTCAACTGTCAATAACATTGACACAGTGATCAATATTTTTGCTAAACAAATTGAAAACAGCTTTCTTGTGATCATTAATTTTCTAGCAGAATTCAGTTTAATCAGCGTAGTTTCAACTAACGACATTTTCATTCTTGTTGAAAGCATTTTCAATACTTGAATATATGATAATGCTTATACATTCAAAGAATCAGATACAGAATTTTATTAAAACAACATCATTTATGTTACATTAAGATTCTTATCTTTATTCTTGAATGACAAGTACTTTGCTATGCAGTTTTCAACGTATCAGAACTATAATATCAGTCAATTCATCAACATCAAGCAAATTGCTCAATATTCAATGTATGAAGATGAAAGTTCAAATGATATTAACAACTTGAATATCATCATTGCTATATATATAGAGTGCAAGATTCTTTTCTTTCTTCACAAAATATATATAATAACTTTCATTTTTTACTTTTCAGCTGATATCAGAGTTATTAATGAAGTCTGAAGTATCATTTTCACAATGAACAACAATTTCTATAATTTTGATGCATTGAAAGTGATGATCAGAGTTGAAGTTAGTGATAATAAAGACATTGTGCAGTTTTCAGACATGCTTTTCATTGTAACAGATGTTTTACAAAACTGTATATTCTTGAAGATGAACATAGCAAATCATTCTTTTGAAGATGTAAACTTCTGAAATATTCATTTTCATGTGACTAAACAATCACAACGCGCGCAAAACGAATTTTTGAAAAGAGCATTACAAACGAGAGAGTAAGAATCAAGTAAATGAATAGATGATGATGAATTGCATGAACAGCAGTAATGCTGATTCAATGATGATCACGAGCAGCATTGACTTATCACACAAAGACAGCGACGCGAGATCTAAATGCTCACGCAATGATGAGATGAACATTATTAACATCATTGATCTACTAACACAGACATCAATGTTAGAGAAAAAGAAGAACAAAGATCATTCATGAAAAGAAGTGACTTTAGAGTTGATTCAATGTCTTTGAAATGTTTCAGAAAGAAAGATTGAAAGTTAAGATGCATTCATTGCGAAGAATGTACAGATGTTGAAGACATTCATTCAACTTCTCAATAAACAACTATAAACACAGGAAAATACGCGTTTCACATTCAAAACATCATCATGAGTCGATGTAGCAAGAGAAGATGAGATTCTAGTGAAAATAGTGAAAAGAAAAAAGATGAAAAAGATACAAAAGAGATCGATCGATCAGATCTTTCAGAAAATCGCAAGCATGTCGACAACGCAACAAGATCTAATAATGTCGCTTCGCAAGCTTGAAAGCGAAGACATCGCACTTCACGCGATGAGTTCAGAAGCTTGAACAGCTTTAGAAAAGTCTCAGACATGAATAAAGAAAATTGCAGACTCAGCGCACATAGTGTGTAGAAGCTTCGCGATACTAGCACATGATGTATGCATCACACTAAACACAAGCAATCAGAAAATGATCATCAAAAGACTGATAAAAGACAACGCAAGACTTCATGAAGATCTAGAGATGCTAAGAATAGCTTGATTCAAGAGAGTAATTGAGAGTGAAAAGACTCACTCATCGTTCATCATAGAGATCATAATCAAAATGATGATGAATCAACTGCTAGACGTAGACATGCTGAACTTATATCAAGAATGCTCATGCAAATTGTTTGAAAAGAACTGTTGTATCACACAGTGCTTTAAATGCTTCAATTTTGATTATATGACTAAATTCTGCAAAAACAAAGAGCGCTGCTTCAAATGTGCAGACAAGCATCACACTAAGAGATGCGTTGTGTTGATGAATAGAAGATGATGCGTGAACTGCAATGATAGTCACGAATTCTGAAGATGTTCATGCTTCAAATGAAAACCGCAGATAAAGCAATCAGAAGAAATCTTTTAAAACAGATTGATCAGATACTCTGTAACATCAAAAGATAATCATTCATTCTCTTCTTTCTTTCTGAACTTCTTGAGTTCAATGAATCTCTTGAGTTCAATGAATTTATCGAATTCAATAAACGTCTTAATGATGACAAGCAGTCGAGATGTCGACGAGTCAACATGACAAGTGATGAAAGTCAAGAAGAGATGAATCGATCGCTCTTCAAGCGTGATTAATGACTCAGAAAACATGACATCTGAACAGACACAGAAGCATCAAATCAGAAAATGTGAAAGACTCTTGATGATTAAAAGCATACAAAAAGCTGTCTTTGCACAGAGTCAACAGCAGTTACAGATAACTTTATGATAAATCAAATCTTTCTGCAAATTCTACAGTATAACATCAGAAAGTCATTGAAAATTCAGAAGTCATTTCTGATAAACAGAGAAATTCGCGAATTTGACATAATAGTCATTCAGAAACAGAGTTGCAGCGTTAATGCTTTGCAGATGTTTAACTTGATACACAACTTCTTTCATTTAGTGAAAGACTCATCATTGCAAGCAAGAACATTCATCTATGTCAACAAGCATTTAAAATTCGATCAATGAATGATGAAAATCATTGAATTGAACATCTGTTCAATTAAGCTACAAACTAGCAATTTGAAGAGTGAAATGCAGACGTTACAACTTATAAACATCTACAATTCATGTTCGCTGTCTATTATCTTCACAGAAGAATCATCTACTATTTCTCAATTGAATGAACTAATCAAAGATGACTGCAAACAACTAATTGTAGAAGATTTCAATCTGCATCACTCACACTGAAGAGACAGAAAATGCTTTATTCATCATGCAGTGACTGATGCTCTCCTAGATATCATTATAAACGCAAGACTAAAGTTACTGCTTAAGTTAAACACAGTTACTAAAGAGATTCACAATCAGCTCACAACAATAGATCTAGCATTTAACAGTGAGAAAATACAGTTTATGATACACAAATGTGAGATGAGAACTGATTTGCATCAAGAATCTGATTATCTTTTGATCATCATGAAGTTATGTCTACGCACATTCTTCGTGCAGCTCACGACTCATCGACTATGAAAGAAAATGAACATAGAAGTATTAAATGCTCATTTAAGAATACATCTTCTCATCAATTGTTTTCTCAATGACAAGACAGCAATAGATGACAGAGTAATTGAGATCACTCATGCATTACAAGAAGTCATTAAAAAGTCTACTTCTTGAACAAAGTCATTGAATTGAGCACAAGACTTTTGAAATCAGAACTGCTTGAATGTAATGATGAAATCATGATGACTATAAATTGTATGAAAAATGCAGAGTACGCTGAGAACATGAAATGACTATCTGAAACACAATGATCACAAGAACAAGATCATTAAAGAAACAAAACATTCACATTTTAGATCACAGATGCATGAGCTGAGCAATGAATTGAAATCGATTTGACGCTTTGCAAAATGAGTCAGAATTGAAAGTCAGTTACTCAAAAAACTTTCACAGTTTTCGTCACTAAAGAGCGATGATTTCAATCACACAGCAAATTTATTTGAAGAAAAAACAGAGATGCTACAAAAGAAGTTCTTTTTATCATCATCTCAAACAGACATAAGTGATATTTTGAAATCATTTATATTGCTGACAGTGGCGTTCAATGCAGTCTTATCACAAGATGAGATGAGACAGATGATTCAATGAATAAAAGTTGACAAAGCATCAGACGCATTCAAAATTTCAAATAAAGTGCTTCAGATGAACTTAATGAAACTGACTTCGATACTAATCAGCTTGTTCAACGTATGTGTAATTCATAAATATTACTTGAAGCAGTTCAAAAAGACTCAAATGATAGTACTACACAAATCAAAGAAGAGCGACTACATTGATTCAAAGATGTATCAATTCATTGTTCTGTTAGACATCATGAATAAAGCACTGAAATCAATCATGATCAGAAGATTAAACGACATTGCTGAGACTCATCACATGTTTTCAAACGCTCAAATGAGAACTAGACGCAAGTGATTCATGATTTCAGCGCTGAATCTACTAGTAGATCAAGTACATGCAGTATGAGACTGCAAAATCAAATACGTAATCTTCATGCTCAGTCTAGACATCATCAATGCATTCAACTGTGTCTTGCACATCAGACTTCTACATACACTGAGAATGAAAAAAACATTGAACTACATAGTTGAATGAATTCGCAGCTTTCTGAAGAACAGAGAATTATCGCTGACATTCAATAAGCAAACTAGCTCGATGCGATGAATAAACATTGACATATCACAGAGATTCTTCATATCATCAATTCTCTTTCTATTCTTTAACGCAAGTTTAATCAAAAAATGCAAAGCATTAGAAATCAAAATTGAAGTGCTCAACTTTGTAGATGACATCAATATTCTGATCTATGACAGAATCACGAAATCAATCTGTAAAATGCTAAGTCGAGCACATGATGTCTGTGTGAAGTGAACTCAAACTCATGATGCTACGTTCGCTTCAGAGAAATATGAATTCACACACTTCATTCGTAAGTCAAAAAGATTTAACATGATGACTAGTCTATGCATAGAAAACTCAGTAGTAAAGTTGAAGTCAGATGTATAAATTCTTGAAGTTCAACTGAACATAAAACTTCAATGAGATTCACATCTTCAACAAATAGAAGCAGATCACGTCATCAAGATGCTGATGCTTAATCATCTTGAAGTCTTTACATGAAAGACTACATTCATAAAGACGAGACAGATATACTCAGCAGTAATAAGATTGAAAATGACGTTGGAAGCATTCATATGACATCAACATGATAAAGAAGAAAAATTGTCGAGCATGAAATGAAGACTAGAAGTTCTTCAGAATCAAGCGCTACGTCACGTCATAGACATCTTCAAAAAAGTAAATATTAAAATGCTAAAAGTCAAAACATATATTTTCTCACTTCACATTCATCTGAACAAGCTACAGAATCAGGCTACGCTACGCAGTCGAGTCAACGACAGAACGCAAGAGACTCAGCGAGCATGCAAGATCATACGTGCTTATCTATTAAAAACTAATCAGTTTATTTCTCACTCTTCAATCTTTAAAAAGATGACATTTCTAAATGTTTCAATTCATGAAGAAGCGAAGATATAGTCTAGATGCAGATGACTCGATTCTTCAACGTTGATCTCAACAGATGAATATGCAATTGCACAGTTTCATAAAAGTCAATGAAATCTTTGATGAAAAAACTACAAGAAATGTATAGTAAATATTAATGCAATCTTTGTTCAAAGGTTTTATCTATTCAAGAAGTCAGTAAAAATGCATGATGATTTTCAGAAAGTTGAAAGCATGCTTGCGACTTACATCAGAACTGAATGCATAGAGCTAAATGTTTATCTGCACTCAAGAAATGTATTGAGCGCGAATAGTCTTTGATGTGACTACGAATGAAGTCATCAGATCGTCAAGCATATTCTGATGCACTGCTCAAACTAAACGCATCTTCGATTGAATATGCTTCAAGACGTTGACTTCACGAACTATTGAGTCATCATCGCAATTACAAAGAGTTTCAAAGTGACAGCGAGAATGATGATAAAAACGAAGCTTTTGAAACAGTTTAAAGTGACAAGAGCACTCATTCTCTAACGTGCAATCATCGCGAACAAATTTGATACATAGTCTCAGCTTTATCATTTCGGCTGCGTGTAGCAGTCGCATAGATAGTGAGCGATTTTCTACCTTAGAGAATTTTGTTCACTCGACACATATAGCATAGATTTTCCTCATGAATTGATTTAATCAATGTCACAAGAATGTATGAATTTATTATTATTATTATTATTCATTTTCATGTTGAAGATTAGTATTATTTTGATCATTTTCAGAAATCTTGTTAATGTAATAATTGCAAATACTGTTGACTTAAAAGTTCAAATAAATTGTGCAAGATCATTGATATTCTGTAAAGCTGCTTTTCTGATATTACATTTAACTTCTATCTTCTCAATGTACATTGAGAACATGTAAGCTTGAACTGTTGATCATGATCTTGATGATGAGCATGATCAGATTATCTCAACTGATTGCAGAATGCTTGTGAAGACTACTGCAACTACATGAATTCATGACATGATGATTAAGCACAACACGTTATATCAGTATAACTTTAATCAGACACAGAATGTCTTTGTTGATATGCATAAATTGAAAACATCATACTGACAAGATGACAATGAAAATTTAAATTTGACTTCTGCATCATGAATCTCATTCAACATTTATGATGATTTCAATTTCTTTGATTGTGATGTTGATGATTTTCAGTATCACATGATCTTATTTAACATCTTGAGTGAAAGTTTCAATATTTTTATTTATGATTCTGCTTTTTGAATTTTCTTTAATAATCATTCAAGTTCTGATAATCAGTCTTGCAAGAACACATGTCAGATCAATGAATATAATGTTGTTAATATCAAGAGTTTTTATTGATTTAATGTCAGTATTCATTCAATGATTAACATGATCATGAAGAATGAAGCTGTTCTTGTATCAGCGATCAACAATTCGAGATCATAAAATGAGTCTGTCACTGCTTTTCTTTTCAAGTTGAACTCTTGAGTTACATGAGAGAATACTGCAAGATATCTTAAAAGCATCTTTTATAAGAAAGAGAAGAAAGAAGAACAGCACTTTGAACATTCAATGTCATCATGTTCTTATGTCATATACTGAGTTCTTAGCGCGAGATGTTATAAAAGTATCTGTCGCTGTTACGATATGTATGATTCAACATTTAGATAGATTTAATTGCTCTTTAACAATTTAACGTTCTAACATCTCATGCAACAGAGAGTCAAGAAATTGAACTCAATAATATTTCACGTCAGATGATGACTTCAACATGTTCAATTCAATTCATACACAAGTCATTGAAGAAGAAGCACTTTTTACATAATACGTATCTTTGTTCTTCACGAGATCACGTTCATCAAGTGTAAGAATATACGCTTATAATGCATCTCATTGATGAGTATTCGAAGTTCATGAATAACTGTCTCATTCATAAATCGAGACTCTGTTTGATGAAGAATCTCACTTGATGATTGATGAAAATCTTCATCAATCGAGATATTCATTCATGAATAAGACAGTTATTTATGAATTTCACAATTACATAAAAGTTGAAGCTATTCTCATTTTCTACTATGACTAGCTAATCACTTATTCAGCAGTCTACTTACGTTGCTGATGCTTGCTTCTTTCTTTTATCAATCTCAAGTCACGCTGTTGATGATTCTTCTGAGTTTTAGTCTTTATAGATGAGATGTTTAAATAATCAGATAAATTTTTCTTATCTTCATGATAAGCAATGAAGCACTTCATATTAACTTTATAGCAAGCACATCTATGATTCTGACATAAGAATCTTTCATTCTTACATTTGCAGTGAACAAACATCTTCTCTGCAATGCTTTTCTGAGCAGTAGCGTAGTGAAGACTAATCTTCTTAATAAAGAGTGACTTTGATATATTCAGATCAATGTTGTTAATCATCTCATTGAGCTTCAAGATAAAATAATTTTTATTCAATATATTGTAATTTATCTATATAATGTAGCTATTTTCGAAGACATGTAAAATTTAACTCAGCAAACGCTTGTCATTGATGAAAGCTTTGTTCAAAGCAGAAACAGCGACGTTAATTTTTTAATAAAGTTCAAAGACATGAATAAAGCGTTGCTTGTTGTATTGATGTATGAAACGCTCATTAATTTATTTTAAATTGATCTGAATCTAATTTTATAAAGTCGTTGAACTGACTTTTGACTTGAAAAGCTTGAAGTATTTCAGATGCAAAGAATTCAGATGAAAAAACAACATATCAATATCTGTATCTGCATCATGATTAAATGACGTGTTAAATAGTAAGTCATCACTTTTCTTTTCATCTTTCTTCTTTTCTTTCTTCTTCGTCTTCTTCTTCATTTTTTTCTTTATCTTTTTTCTCAGTTAAATTTTCATCTTCAACTGAACTTCAGTTTATTCATTTAACGTATTGATTTAAGCGATAACAGATTTAATTATCTGAGCATGTATGAGTTTTTTTGCAGTTAACTGATTTATCTTCTCATTAATTATTAAATCATCGTCGTTGTCAATTATCTTTAAATCTTTAATTACTGCTTCTGTTAATTAATGAAGATTAATAATCACATGAACATAAATGACTTTGTGATTAAAAATAATTTCATAAAACGTGTGTTTAATGACTTGCTGAAATGTATTATTCATTTGTAAAGTCGTTTCGTTTAAGTTATTCGCTCAATGCGTGCTTTCATGAGTTTTTTTTTATGTTTGCAGTCTGATTTTAATTATTTCATTAAACTGTTTAATCAGACTCTGAGTTCTGAATGTACAAGATTTATTATTTATAACTTTAACTTTGAAGAATTAAAGTAGCTTCAAACATATATCTTTGAACTTCGTATCATTGTCGCTTTAAAGAATTTTCATTTACTCAAAAGTGCAAATTTAAAAGTTGTTGAATAGTGGTACTACTGGTGCTGGTATCCGTGCCCCCCACTTTCGCTCAGTTCTTCGCTTAGTGCTCACCAGCCATACACCACTTTCAGCCATGCACCACTAAATTCAACTACCCATTATATACACGTCGATTTTTGAGCAATTGCTTCAAAATAACCCGCCATTTCTTCTGATAAGCCTGAACGAACTTAATGCGAGCAGCCCTATGGGGCTTAGTAGCCCTGTAGCACTTCTTTAGTGCATTTAAATAACGCTTTTCCCAGGCCTCTTCGCGCTGCTGCTGCCTCTCGTCCTTCAATTTCTGTCTATCTTGAGTCATACTTCGAGCATCTTTGACGTACAAGATGCCTTCGATTTTGAGAATCTTATTAGACTGCTTTTTGCGTGCTTTGCGAGCATTTTCAGCGACTTCTATTTGGCGGTATATCCTTGCCCTCTTCACTGATGCATTCGATGCTCGTCAATGACTCTCTATTATTCGGATCCTTGGAGTAAATTCTTCTATTTGGATCTACAGTAACAATTCAATCGGAGCGTGCAACGGTGCAATGCTCATACGATAGCCGGTTTCGTGTATCATCCTTCGTTATATCATATTTGACCATCATCTCATTAAACTCATCAAAATGAGTCTGTAGTACTTCCGGATCATGCGCGTTCTTTCTTTCAGCTGCTAAAGACTTTCGTTTAGCTTTGAAGAGATCTGACTGACGATCTAACCATCGTTTGGCTCATTGAGCGTTCAGTAGAGCTGAAGAATTTCAACGAGCAAAGTCTTGAGCACGAAGGGCGTTTGCCGTTGATTGCATCATGTGTAGTCTAGCTGACAGGCCTAACTGATCCACTGTAGTTAAGTATTGCCGTAAAGCTGACTTCTGATCAGGTTTTAAAGCTCTGTCATGCAGTTCTCGTACTGATGTTTTGGACTGATAATCTCGTAGTCTAGATCGAAGTCTGTCATATGAAACACGAAACTCGCGCGCAATTTCGGCTCGATTAGGATTTTCACGCGTGTTTATGGCGTCAATAGCCTTCTGAATGCGACCCTCGATGATAGCGTAAGTAGCAGTCATGTGGTTGAAATTTGGTGGATTTTTGAAGGTGATGGATCAAAAATATGAAGATTTAGTGGTGCATGGCTGAAAGTGGTGCATGGCTGGTGAGCACTAAGCGAAGAACTGAGCGAAAGTGGGGGGCACGGATACAGCAACTGTGTAGAGAGCGTCAGCTACGGTACTGACTCAGGGCTGACTAAGTTCGCAGGGCCTAGCCGCAGCATACTCTTAGCCCGAGCTCTCGAGGTAGCTACAATACAGACCTTTTACCTTCTGCTACCCGCCATAATATGACCTACGAAGTGACTACCGACCTAGTATTCTAATATTCTAACGTTTAAAACTTTAATTAATTAACTTATTTTACAAAGAAAAAATGTAATTAAAAAATAAAGTTTTTAATGTTTAAACAATTAATATAAACGAAATTAATAAAGTTTATTAAATTCTTCGTAACTGCGTTTAAAGCAGTAATCTTATTGTTAAATTTATAACGAAGTTTTAAATTTATTATTTTAATTAAATATTTAATAATTCGTTTTAATGCGACGTCGTAATTTAACGTTAAATTAAAAGAATATTTACTGCATTTATGTTAGGGACTAGGGCTATGTTTGAAAGAATGTAGCCAAAGCTTGATATTGGTATATACAAAGAGGTTAACTTGCAGAGCAAACCTACTGCGATACCCAGCTTCTCTATATAGGAGCCCCATTACCCCCTTGCCCCCTTGTCTTCCTTAACAAGCCAGAGAATTGACCAACCAACCAGAGGATTGACCAACCAACCAACCGATTGACCAACCAACCAACCAACCAACCAACCAACCAACCAACCAACCAATGGGTATAACCCATAACAGAAATGATTCAAGAACTCAAGAGCATAAGCGAAATTGATAACAAATCAGAAAAATATCTTGATTCAGAGCTTTATATCAAAGAGCGAGAAAACAAGTTGAATCAGTTCATCTTTGAGCTGAAAAGCAAGTTGAAGTTGAACGTAAATCATTATTCAATCTTTGAGTCTCATCTGCTGTATGAATATAATCGTTTAATGAGAAATGCTGTCGCTCAAGCATTATTGCATATGATCGCTCAGCATAACAAGCTAGTCACAATTAAGCAGTTAATCATCTTGTTAAGACAAGTTTTTGATAATTTGAACAAGCAAGAGATCACTCAGCGATTCATTTTAATTCTAAAAATGCAAAATTGCATCTTCATGAAATATTTATTCAATTTTCAGTAGCATATTGATGCAATTGAATATGACATTGTAATTTGAAAATTTAATCTGAAACATGAATTATTCAGCGAGCTCAAAGCTTTATTGATTCAGATGAACATCAGCAGTCTGATTTATGAGCAGCTGATTATCAAATGTCAGCAATTGAATAGTCGATATCGCGTCATGATACAGAATTCTCTTAAGTCAAAAGCAATGATTCATTCTGTCTCTGTGATCTCTACAGTTCTTGCGTCTTTCGTCAAATATGTGACATTTTTGACAGATTCAGAGATTACGATCTTGAACGCGAGAAATTTCATGAACTTATCAATCAGCAACATGAAGAAACGAGACTCATTGATTCTTGAAGAGCATCAGTATCACATGATCAATCATCTGTGCTTATACTGCAATAAATCTGAGCATCAAACTGTGATCTGCAATTCAAAGCTCAAGATTCAGCTATGAGTCATCTTCTTGTTCATCTTTGCAATCTCTATCAACAATCTCACTCTCAATACTTCTCTCGTCTTGAAAAAAGTCTAGTCTTTGTATATAATCACTCACAGAGACAATTGAATAGTCTGAAACTCTCTGCACTCTCAGTTAGCTTAATTCATTAATTAAAAAAAAAGATAAACAATGATCATTTTATGCTCTCAAGTAATTTAGAAAGCAATAAAATCAAAGTCAATCTTTCTATTTTAGTTGATATTGACGTCATTGATTATGCATTTATTGATGATTCTTCTACGCAAGAACATTCTCTTTTCTATTTTTCTTTATCTGAATCTTACATTCTTCAGAAATTTGATGATTAATCAGTTGTATTCAATTCAATCATTCATTATGCTCTTGTCAAACTTCAAGTCTCAAGTGAAGAGCTTAAAGAAACTCTCTTTTATGTCATTCAACTTTCGCAATTTTCAATTGTTCTAAATCTGCTCTGATTAAAAAGTCATAAAGCAATTATAAATCTGCATCATAATCAGCTCATCTTTAAATCTTAAGTCAACTCAGAACTCGTACTTGAAACTCTCTCAAGCATCTTGATCTCAGCTGTGTCAGTATCAGTTTCTTCGACATTTTTGCTTCTGAAGTCTCTGAAGATCTACGCTATAGATAGTGTTTCGTTCATGCGATTCATTAGAAAAAAGAATCATGATCTGTTTGTCGTATTCATGAGAGATATTGACAAAGCTCTGAAAATCATGTCTATCATTGATTCTGTCATGCTATTGTTTCTTGAATATCACGACTTTCTAAACATTTTCTCTTGCGAATTGATAAACACTTTATTTGAACGACATTTCTATAATCATAAAATTCAGCTGCAGAAGAACAAAACTTCTGTCTTCAAATCTTTATATGACATGTCTCAAGATGAGCTTCGAATATTGAAGAAGTATCTGAAGAATAATTTGATCAAAGACTTTATTCAAGTCAGCTCTTCTTTCACGATCTCTTTGATACTATTCATTAAAAAATCAAGTGAAGAATTCAGATTTTGCGTGAATTATCAAGATCTGAACATCATAACAGTTAAGAATCGATATTCATTGTCTCTCATTCGAGAAACTCTGAATCGATTGACTAAGATCAAGTATTACATCAAGTTAGACATCATTGCAATCTTTGATAAACTGCGAATGACTTATGAAGATGAGTGAAAGATCGCTTTTCAAACACGTTATAAATTATACGAGTACAACGTTTTATTCTTCAAGTTCATGAATGAATCATCATCATTTCAGAACTTCATTAATAACACTCTGCATGACTTTTTAGATGTTTTCTGCATCATGTACATGAATGATATTCTGATCTATAACAACAGCAAAAAGAAGCATACTCAGCATGTTTATCAAATACTAGAATGACTCAGAATCATTGAACTACAGATAGATATTGAGAAATGCAAATTTTCAGTTATTGAAGTCAAGTATCTAGATCTGATAATCATCATCAATGAAATCAAGATGAATTCTGAGAAGATCAATGTCATCATAAATTGAGCTGCACTTCAAGACATCAAAGATGTTCAGAGCTTTTTGAACTTTGCTAACTTCTATAAACGATTTATTAAGAAGTTTTTCAAGTTGATTGACTCGTTGACTGTCTTAATCAGAAAAGATCAGTCATTTAATTGAATTCAAAAGTGTCAATTCATCTTCGATCGACTTAAGCATGCATTCATCATCGCTTTTATCTTAATGCATTACAATTCAAATCTATCTATGACTGTAGAGATCAATGTCTTCAACTATGTTATGATTGAGATCATGTCTCAACGAAATGATAATGATCAGTTAAGACTCATGATTTATTTCTCTTTCAAAATGCTACTTATGAAATGCAACTACGAGATTTATGACAAGAAACTTCTAGCTATAATCAGAGCTTTTGAGAAATGAAGATTCGAGTTGAAGAGAACTTTAAATCTTGTTGAAGTCATTTTCGATCACAACAATCTGAAATATTTCATGACAACAAAGCTGCTTAGTCGAAGACAAGTCAGATAATCAGAATTTCTCTTTCAATTTAACTTCAAAATCATGTATCATTTGAATGAATTGATCACTTGAGTCGATGCATTCACACGTCGATCAGAAGATCTTTTCTTGAACGAGAGAAATAATCATCGAGAACATCAGTGATAGATCATGCTAAAATCAAAAAATCTGAAAATTCAAGTCTTAATTAATGTTCTCGATGATAATGACTCAAAAGCGCTTGATGAGAGTGACTTGAAGATTAAATCAGTGATCTCTGAGCAGATTGAATCATCTGAACAGTTTGAATCATCAGAAGAGATATCTATAAATGAGCTAGAAGAACAATTCTTCGTGATTTATTTCTATGATGAATGAATATATATCATTGTAACTGCGTTAAGAGATGATCAGCGAAAGCTTAAAGAGTTTTTATTAGCGAAATGTACGCTGCGAAATGATCGAATCTACTATAAAAATAGATTACTGATACTTGAAGATGAAGAACTGCGACTACGTCTGCTTCAGTTAAGTCATGACACGTCTATTGCGAGTCATTCAAATAAAGTCAAGATCTATGAAATACTCAGTCATCATTATTACTGACTCGAAATGATCGAGTCAATAGCTCACTTCATATGCAATTGTCATTTATACTTTCGAGTGAAAGTTTCTAGAGAAAAATATCAGAGAGCTTTGAAGTCTCTTGATGTATTCAATCATTGCTGAAAAGACATAGTCATGAATTTCATCATGAAATTATCTGAAAGCAAGAATCTGAACGAAAATTCAATAATCAATATCATGATAGTCGTGAATAAACTATTTAAACAAGTGCATTATAAGTTTATGAATGAAATTACAGCTCTAGATACAGCTTGAGTCTTTTATCGTTCAGTATGAAAACATCATAAATTATCTAATTTAATCATCTTAAATCGTAAAACTCAGTTTATTAATCACTTTTGAAATGAACTTTGCACACGATTAAAGATTCAGACTCGATTGTCAACTGCGTTTCATCTCAAAATAAATGATCAAATCAAGAATGCTAACGACGTTTTGAAACAATATTTTCGAATCTTCGTGTTCTTTCTGCAGAATGATTGAGCTGCTTGACTGTCATCAGCTGAGTTTATCATCAACAATCATTTCTTCAAAAGCACTCAATGCATGTCGTTTCTGTTGGAACCGTGCCTAGAATCTAACCACACTGCAGCGAGGTAGTGCATAGCTGGGTAGAATGTTTGATCAATAGAGGTAGCTCTAACTAGGAAACTAAGAATACAGAAGGAAGAAGACGGTTCCGAGCTGTATTTATAGTAGGGCGAACAAAGGGGCGAAGTAGCCGGTTTGCTACTAGCTTGAATAGATGGAATGTTCCCGCATATTCCGTCCCGGAACATCGTTGTTCCTTGACCACATACCGAAATCCCTAGAGCCTATTGGCTAGGCCCTATTCAATGCCGACACGCTTCGTAACAGTTTCTAGCTAACTTTGAACAGCATTCTTGAATGAGATTGAAATCAAAGAAAACTCTTGCGAACGTTATTAAACATTCAAATCAAATATATGTTGATCTGTTTATTCAAAAAATGAATTAAATCAATGAAATTCTGCGAGAACAAATGACTTTAGCTCAAGCATCACAGAAGCGATTTGCTAACGCTCATCAACAACACGCACTCAAGTATGCAGTCAATGATCTAGTTTGATTAGATGCTCACAATTTAATGACTCAATGATTCAGCAAGAAGTTATTTGATAAATTTGAGAAACTCTTCAGAATCATCAAAATCATTAGTTCTCATGCTTATCAGCTAAAATTGCTCAATTAGTGATTCTGTCATGACATTTTTTATATCAATCTGCTTCAATCTGCAGTTGATGATCTTTTATCTGAACAAATATTCTTCATATCATTTTCAATAGTCTTCGTTGAAGAGATAATTAGCTGAGAGATGAACGAAATATTAAACTTTCGAATAAAAAATTCTCAGCTAGAGTATTTAATTAAGTGAACGAGAATAGAGAAAAACAGTTGAATAAAGTTTGTGAATATGATAAATGTCATCAAGATCATGAACGTCTATCATGCTCGAAATTCTGATCATTTAAATAGAAATTCTTGAATCGCTTATGTTCAGAAAAACAGCGACTTTGAGTATGAGCTTGAGAATTGAAAGTCTCGCAGAAGCTTCGACTTTAAAAAAAGATTTATTGTCATGATTTTAGCAGATGTTACTTGAAAGATGTTGAAAAAAGAAATGTTAAACGATGTTAGACAATGTTATGAATGATGTTAGAAATAAAGTTATCGATGATGTTATGAGAATCTTTAGATACGAATGATACTCAACGTTCAGTAAATATAAAACCTCTGAACATTTCTTCTTCTTTTCTTTCTTCTTCGTGCAACGTCTTGTATTCTAAGTCTAGTTATTAGAATTCAATTCTGATTCAGATCAGTTCTCAGATCGTGACAAGAAATGAGTCACTTGCAGTGTGATTCAGAAGAATGACATGAAAGATTAACTGCATTTTCATAAATGTAGAAAGATTAAGCTCAATAATCAATGAATTGCTCTTGAAGACGCGTTTTATTCTGAAGAAGTTTACATGATAATCATTCAGTTTCACTACAGAATGTGCAGTGCTGAGATTGCAAATGTTTAGTTAAATCTCGTCTTCAATGAAGTATTTAAAACAAGAATGATGAGAGCGATTGACATTAATTTTGTAAATAATCTGAATTATGAGCATTTCATTGCACAGATGTTGAGTGAGTTTCTTCATCTTCTTAATGAACTTTTTGACATTGATTAACTTGTCTCGAACTTGAGATGTAATATCATTAAACAGAAGTTTAAAAAGCTTGAAGTTTAAACGTGAGTTTTGATTCAAATTGATCAAGAAGAATGAGACTAAAGTGATTAATGAAGATGTATTATTAATGATGAATTCAACTTTTGAAAGTCATTTAATTCAATTGTTCTGCATGTAGTTGATGAAGATTCAAAGATAATGCTTCATGACAGCATTGATTCTCTCAATTTGATCATTGATTTCAGAATGATAAATGATGAATAACTTAACATTGATTTTCAACATTCTACATAAATGTTTTCAGACTTTAAAGATGAATTGTGTGTCTTGATCAGACATGAAGAATTCAGATAAATCATGATGTTTTCAAACATGAACATAAAAGCAATTGATAGCTTCTTTGACTTTCATAGAAGTGATGAGAACGAGATGTTTTATTTTGATGAAATGATCAATGAAAACTAGAATGTATTTATATATGATATTCATGAAGATATTAAACGACAAAGAATTTATGTAATTTATAAAAACATCACGTCAATGACATTTGAAGATTGAAAGAAAATGCAATCATTCTTAAGTTCATTGTTTAAAGAACTTGAAATGAATAGATATGTGATAGTTACATACAAAGTGTTGAACATACTTGTAGATGTTGAATTATCAATAAACTCAATTAATCAATTCATAACATTTTGCTCTTTCTGAATGATCATTAACAACACTATTATGAGCGAGCTGAATTATGCAAAGACATAGTTGATTCAAATTGAATACATACTTTCTTTCTTGAAAGTATAAATAATTCTGATGTTCTTTACACTCAATTAGCAGAATCTTGTTGTGATGATGTGCTTCATTGCGAAGTTTTTCAATTATCTGAAATGTGAATTTATTATTGATTTTGACTTGTTCTCACAATGTTTGAATAAAAGTATCTGCAGAATCTTCATTGAGATTTGAGATATTCTGATCTAGCTGAGACTCGACATCTTCAGCGTCAGATTCTTCAATTTCTAGATTCATGAAAACTAAAATAATTGAGATTGCTAAAGAAACTGAGAACAGATGTAATTGAATGAGATTTAAAATGATGATTTGATGTTGAAGATTCATGACTTTGACATCAAAGATGAGATTTTCAACAATCTTGAGATCTAAAACAATGAATTTTCAGAATTGTCTGATGTTGATATTAATGTTGAGAATTGAAGATTATTTTCTTCTTAGAAAGATCTTCTGAGCGATGAGTCAATGTATCTGATTTATCATTGATCTTGTCAGAATGATACATGATGCAATAGTTAAATCTGAACAGAAACTCACTTCAATGAGCTTGACAACGACTCAACTGCTTAATTGACATGAAATATTCAAGATTTTTATGATTCATGATCATCTCGATAGAATAAATGAAGTCTTCAAGCTTTGAACATCATTTTTCAAAGATGTGAACAATGATCATAAGTTCTTTGTCGTAAATCTCATAGTTACACTCGACTGAATTGTGCTTCTTTGAAAAGTAAGCAACTGAATGAAGAACATCATTCTCATCATATTGAAAGAGAATGTCTTTGAACATGTAGTTTAAAGCATTGATTTCTATCACAATCTTGTGATCTGAATTGTAGTGATGAAGAATAACATTGAAAGTGAAAACTTTCTTCAAGATGTTGAATGCAGTTTTACATTTCTTGAATCAGATAAAGAGTACATCTTTTCTGATGAGATGAATGAGTGAGATAACTATTCTGCTATAGTCGTAGATGAATTTTTTATAGAATTTCATGAAATTTAGAAAACTCTGAACGTCTTTAACATTGATCAAGATGAATCAGTTGACAATGATGTTTATCTTAGTTGAGTTCATTTTGATCTTTTTGATGATGATAATCAGTTCTAGATAGAAAACTTAAGTGATGTGAAACTCACATTTGATTATATCTGCTTGAAGATCTGTCTTGCGTAGCTTCTGCAGAATGAGCTTAATGTAAATCTCATGCTTGAATTCATCATTTAAATAAATCAGAATGTCATTCAGATAAGCTGTATAAAACTTGTTCAGATGTTCATGAAGAATGTCATTAATGTATTTCTGAAATGAGATAGATTCATTACATAGATCAAAGAACATGACTAGATACTTAAATAATTTGAAATGAGTGTAAAAGATGATAAGAGCTTCATCTTCTTCTTTCATTCGAAGTTTGTTGAACGTGAAGATGATATTAAGCTTAATAAAGATCTTGATTCAATTTAGATGATTGAATGTCTTGAAGATCAGAGACAGAGAATATCAATTTTTGACTGTGATAGCATTCAGATCTCGATAGTTCACGCAGAAGTGAAGTCTTTCTTTGAGTTTCTTAATGAAGAGAACAGAGATGATCGTCTGAAAGTGACTGACTTGAATGAATTCTTTATTCAGATTCTTATTTAGATAGCATCAAAGTTTCAAGATTTCATCATGACTTATGTTGTACAAAGTGAAGACTGAAGATTGAGCATCTTCTTTAAAATGTATAACATGATCATGAATTTAATGCAAAGATAGAATATCAACATTCTTCTTGAAGAAAATGTTTAAAAACTTGAAGTATTTAAAGAACAGAATTATGACTGAGTCAACATTCTTGCTTTATCAATAGACTTCAAGATCTTCTTGATTCATGAATGATGTTAAATGAAATTTGTTTTTCATTTAATGAAGATTAAAATAATGATCTCAATCATACATGTGAATCTTGACACTGAGTGAACGTTGAGTCGAAATTAAACGATTCATTGAATCGCTTGAATGATTCATTGAATTGAAAATCAAAATTGCTCAACGTGATTTTGATTCTGACACGTCAGAATCTAAGCTAGAACTAGACAAGATTGATTCAAGATTCAAGAAAATGTTTATTTTTTTCAAAATAATATTAAATACTTTGATATTTTTGATATGAGTAGCATGATCAAAGCTTCAAACTTTCAACTCAAGAATGTCAAGTTGTATAAAAGATTGATGAGATTGATCTGCTTATGATGCAATGAAGATTTTGAAAGATGAAGAACTTTAATATTTGATTTTCAAAGAATATCTCTTCTGAATGACTTGAAGAATACAACTGAAGATTTCTTGTTTTAAATTGAAAGAAGTGAGATTAAATGAAAAATGTTTTTTGAAAGTGAGTTGAATGCTGAGTTGCTTCTTATGAATGAGCTGAATGATGAATTGCTTCTTGTGAGCATATTGAACGCTGAGTTACTTCTTGCAAGTGAGCTGAGTGATGAATTGCTTCTTGTGAATGAGCTGAAACTTGAGTTGCTTCTGATGAGTGAACTGAATGTTAAATTACTTCTGATGAGCGAACTGAATGCTGAATTGCTTCTTGTGAATGAACTGAAAACTAAGTTGCTTCTTGCAAGTGAGTTGAATGAAAAATGTCTTCTGTAAAAATGAATGAGATTGAATTGAAGTTACTTGATTAACTTCAAGCGAAAAGTCTTTATCAAAAATTTCTCAAATATGTGAAGATTTCTTGAAAGTTAAAAAGTCTTTTTCTTGTTGAATAAGATCATAAATCATGACAGAAGATTGATAACAATGATTAAGATAGAAAAAAAAGAACAAAGTGAGAATATTGTGTTCAAAATTAACATCAATGACATGATGATGAAGTTAAAATAAACTCATAATGATGAAATATTAATTTAATTCAATGACATAAAAGAATAGTCTTTTGATGTGTTCATCGAGAATCATTGTGATTTTGATGACATGAGTAATATCATTAATAAAAGTGACTTAATCATCAAATTCTTGAAGTCTGCGAGAGTAAGTCAATTGATGCAAGAAAAGATGATGTCGTTGCATGAAGAATTTATTCATAAAGACATAAGCAGAGACTTCACTGTCAATCAGAACGAGAATGAAAATTCAAGATTGTACTTGATGTAGAATACAGAAGATAATCATATGATTATCTTTGAATGTTGAATTGAATTCAAATAGTTTCAAGACAGATTTAGCAGAAAACTTTCTATAAAATTTAAGTGAGAATGAAAATGTTGATGTTAAAAGACAATATGATATGTATATAAATTTCTGAACATGACTTTGTTCAGAAATTAAACTTTTTTCATCGATAGCAAGACTTCTTCATTCACATTGATGATATCATTATTATACACTTCAATAATACGTAGAATGAAAAACTTCTTGTTGAGACATTCTTTAATAATTTTGTTTGAATGTTGCAACTTGCAGTAGTAGCACAGCTTTTACTTGTTGCAGATTTCTTTAATCTTGAAGATGATCAGAGTTTTATCTTGAATGATGATTATGATGAAGTTTAAATTCATTGACTCATTGAATGATAAAAAAGAAATGAAGATGAATACTATTGAAACTACAGCAACAGAGATGATGTTCTTTAAACTTCAAGAATTACTCTTCAAAGCGAAAGTGAAGATGAGTTTGAATTTGATGAAAGTGATGATAAAGATAATGAAGTGAGATTGATGATGCTTGAGCTGTTGAAACTCTTCATCAATATTGAAGAATGCTTGCATTCATTGATGAAAGATGAATGATCGACTATCATCAGAGTTTCATCAGAAGAAGATGATGACTTGAGTAAAATAACTGATGTTGCGCTTCATGCAATCAATCAATAAAGATTCTTTCATCAAAGAATGTTCTTTCTTTTGATAGAAGAGATTGTAATATTCAACAAAGTTCATGAAATTTTGCTTCAAGATTTCATAAAGATATAAATGAGCATCTTCTGACTCAAAAGAATTGTCACAGCAATGATGCAATTTGTGTCATCAGTCTGCAAAGATAGTAATGATGCAGAGATCATTGACTCAATGTTAATTCATAAGATTATAAGTCTTCTTATCTATGATGAGTTATAATTCAGCATAAATAATCTTGACTCGATTAAAAGAATATTGATTATCATTCACATTCATACGCTGTATCAAGCTCTATTTTCATGCGTTCAATTGATCTTTGTCTTCTTCATATTCAGATATGTTAGAAAGCTTCTTGAATCTAAAAATGATGATAGCAGCGACAGAATTTGCAGAAAGTTGAATGATAAAAAGAGATTGATTGTTCATGATTTGTGCAATGATCTGAGCTATCATCACAAGAGATTGAAGATTCAGATCTAGAAAGAATGAAGAACTAGAAACAGAGAATGAAAATAAAATGACATTGTTGTGTTGTTGAACTTGATTCTGAAGTTCTTGCATTGCACGAAGAGCTTCAACGAAATTTTAAGTCATACTTTAAGCAAACTTCTCGACAGTGAACTCATCATTAATCAAGAAATTGTTGAAGAATTTCATTGAACGAAGAAATAATTGAGAATGAGATTTCAACGTATGAAAATGTTGCGAAAATTGTAGATCTTTCGTAATGTCAGAGACTAAACTAGAAACTATCAATTGAAGAATAATATGATATTAATGATAGAATCTAGATACAAGACATACATCAGATAATATACAGAACAAAAGACAAAGAATGAAAGTGAGAGTGAGAGCGAACTTCTATTTACATGATTCAGAGATTGCGTTTAAGATTGCAACGTATTAAACAATTACTGCGTTCTAAATCTAGATCAGATTTAGATCAGAGTTAGACTAGGTTAAATCAGAGTTAGACTAGGTTAGATGATGATCTGACATCATGACAACTCACAGAATTACAAAAATACGTTAAGAAATGAAGTAAGTAGCTTGTACAAGTCTTATATACACAATTTATTAATATTAATAAAATAAGAATGAATATTTTTCTTTGATTAACATAAACTTTTGAAACCACGAAAACGAATTACTTAAACTATCTAGAGACAGAGCACACCATCGGCATGATGCCCGCGCTTCATCCTGACCGTCAGGGGCAGATGAGAAGCGCCGCCGG
>JAABUO010000577.1_pt1 | contig 65529 bp, 55 predicted proteins | sample 5559291 | NCBI WGS metagenome assembly JAABUO01 (sample SAMN10711878, study PRJNA513372) | rock metagenome | isolation source: Antarctica rocks | place: Antarctica: Victoria Land, Finger Mt sud | reverse complement strand
CGATCTTCTGTGGTGGGGGAAGGGGTGGCGAAGGCGGAGAGCTCTTCGAGGGCGGCGGCGTGGACGCGGGCGTGCTGGCGGATGTCGAGGGTTTGAAGGTGGAGGCCGTAGGTGCGGACTTCGAGAAGGAGGGGGTCGACGAGGAGCTCCGCGAGGCGCTTACCGCGGTTGGTGATGAGGGAGTCGCGGAGGGTGGTGAGATCGGAGAGGAGATCGGCGGCGCGGTTGTACGGGGGGAGGTCGGGAGCGGTGGTGAGGGCGATCGAGGTTTCGGTGGTGAAGCCGAGGCGCGCCATGACGAGGACGACGAGGAGGCGGACCTGCTCGTGATGGTAGCGGTCTTTCAACTGTTGGGCGAGTTGCTGGGTGGGCTTTGCGGAGGAGGCGTCCGCACCGAGCTGGGAGGTGTAGCGGTCGAGGAGGAGATCGAGGGCGGGGCTGATGGGCGCCTGCTGGGTGGAGGAGCCGAGCTGGTCGTAGAGGACCTGGAGGCGGCGGCGGTAGTGGGTGTAGAGGAGATCGCGGGCGGCGGTGATGGCTTCGCGGGTGGTAGCGGCGTCGACGAAGGGGTTGCCGTCGCGGTCGCCGCCGATCCAGGAGCCGAAGGAGATGAGCTGGGGGAGGTCGGCGAGATCGAAGGGCGGCGCGTCGAAGCGGTTCGTGGATGGAGAAGCGGGTTCTCCCGCTACGCGGAAGGATGACACTTTCGGCGAAGGGGAGGTGGGATCGATGGGGAATTCAGCTTCGAGGGCGGTGGCGACGTCGGCGTAGAGGACAGGGAGTGTGTCGAAGAGGCTGGCGTCGTAGTAGTCGAGGGCCATGCGGATCTCGTCGCGGACGGTGGGGCGTGCGGTGCGGACGTCGTCGGTCTGCCAGAGGGCGGTGATCTCGGCGAGGAGGTCGCGCTCGAGGGCTTCGAGCTGGGTGGCGGGGACGGGAATGCGGTCGAGCTGTTCGAGGAGGTCGGAGATGCGGCGGCGCTTGAACATGACCGATCGGCGGGCGACCTCGGTGGGGTGCGCGGTGAAAACGGGGGTGACGCAGATGCGGCCGAGGAGGTCGAGGGCGTCGGTGCGGGAGTGGCCGGCGAGGCGGAGGCGGCGAAGGGTTCCGCGGAGGCTGCCGCGCTGGGGGACGGCATCGGGGGAGAGCTGGGTCGCGAGCCGACGGCGTTTGCGGTGGTTGGTTTCGGCGAGGTTGATGAGCTCGAAGTAGAAGGAAAAGGCGCGGGCAAGGTGGTAAGCGGAGGTGAGGTCGGCGGAGAGGGTGTGGACGGTCTCGATGGCGTGGTCGAGGTGTCCGGGGGAGGAGGCGGGGGGGGCGGGCTCGGGCGGGACAGAGCGGGAGTCGGCCTGGGCGGAGGTGGCCTCGGCTTCGCGGCGGCTGATGGCCTCGCGGCGGAGGGTTTCGACGGCGTCGAAGAGGTCGGGTCCGGCCTGCTCGCGGAGGGCTTCGCCGAGGAGGGCCCCGAGGGAGCGGACGTCACGGCGGAGGGGCGCCGACTTGAGCTCGGGGGTGCTGGCTTCGAGTTCGGCTAGGCGATCGGGCCAGCTGGCGGGGGTCCAGAGCGAGGGCATGGGTTGATTATGCTATGCGGGGGAGGGGAGACGACTGATCAATGCCTGGAGGTGGCGTTTGGGCTTACGGAGATTAGGGGACAACCAACCGCAAGGGCCAACACGGAATCCTTCGTACGCTCAGTTAGTCGAGTTTGTCCATCCAAGCCCGCAGTAACCGCCGATGAGATCACTCTTGTAGCAGCTGTCGAATATCGTTCTCGAACGCCGCTTTGTCGACGATTCCTGCGTGGGAAACTGCAATCTTCCCTTTTCGATCGATGAGCAAGGTTAGGGCATTTCCCTAAGACTGAAGCGCTCACCCAGCGCATCGGTGCCGACTGCGACGGGATAGTCCATGTTCCACTTCACCATGAAGGGCTTTATAACTTCGGGTGTTTCCCCGTACATGTCAAGTCCGATAACGGCCAATCCGTTGTTGCGATACTTGTTATTGAAGGCCACATACCAGGGAAGTTCGACCTTGCAACCACCGCACGTCGTTGCCCAAAAGTCAAGAGCACTACTCTTAATGCGCCATTCTACCCGGTGTCAGTTTTAGAGGGTCACCACACCAGACGTACTGGATCATCGAAATGACGGGACTGGCAAAGCGTCGAAACGCAACACAAAGATCGTAATTAGACTTCAGAGAAGAGGCAGTGACCCGGGTTAGATAATGGCAGGCTCTGGAGAGAAACAATGGTTAGAAGAGTTTGCCGAGGGTGAAGACGAATTTGCGGTGGCCGTCGTCGCCGATGGCGGGAGCTAGGGTGATGGCGCCTAGGGGGGTTTCGGCGATGATGCCGAAGTAGATGTCCTGGCGGGTGACGGTGGGGCGGCCGGGGGCGTGGATTTGGCCGGCCTCGTAGGCGGCGCCGAGGTAGATGCTTTGGCCGAGGGGGTCGGGGAGTTTGGCGATGCGGCGGAGGAAGGCGGGCTCGAGGAGGAAGTAGTCGGTGCCGCGGTACTCGTCGATGGAGGAGGCGGTGAGGCGGAGGGGGCCGCCGAGGGTGAAGCGGAAGGGTTCGGCGACGTTGCGGTTGAGCAGGGTGCCGGCCTCGGCGGAGAAGACGAAGAGGTTTTTGCCGATCTGGTGAGCAAGGGAGAGCTCGGTGGTGAAGCGCGGGGCATTGGGGCTCGCGACGGTGTTGAAAAGGTAGCCGATATCGGTGGTGGAGCGGATGCCGAACTGGGGGATGAGGGCGCGGTCCTGGGTGTCGTAGACGTAGCGGGCGTGGACGCGTTGGGAGCCGCCGAGGATGTCGGGCTGCTGGTCGACATTGGAGCCGGTCTTGAGCTGCCAGTGGATGTTGGCGGCCTCGTAGCCGAGTCGGAGCTCTTGCGTGCGGGCGTCGGACCAGCCTATATCGGCGCCGATGACGGCCTGCTGGAGCTGGCGCTCGGCAATGCGGTGCTGGTTGCTGTAGAGGTAGAAGGGCTGGCGCTTGAGGCCTCCGTGGGGGGCGAGGAAGTAGCCGCCGCTGGGACCGGTCGAGAGAATGCAACGGTAGTACTCGGCGTCGAGCTGGGTGAGAAAGCCGACTTTGAGGTTGGCGCGGAGTTCGGAGCCGTAGCCGCCAAGATCCTGCCAGAGGAGGATGCTCTCGAGGGTGGCGCGGGTGACGCCGCCGGTCTGGGCTTCGACGTTGGCGCCGAGCTCGAGGAAGGGCGGGCCGGTGCGCTTGTTCGCCACGCTGACGAGGATGACGGGACGGGGGCCGGCGGAGCTGGTGGCGATGATCTCGGAGGCGTCGGTGACGGCCTGGGGGTCATCGGGGTTCTTCGTGTCGTCGACTTGCGGACTGGACTCGGCGGTTGGATGTGACGTCGAGGACGAGAGAGCGGCCGCGGTGCGCTGCGTGACAGGAGTTTCGTAGGCGACGGTGTAGTCGGCATCGTAGCGGCCGTCGCTGCGGACTTCGTTGAGCAGGGCTTCGATGGCGCGGGTATCGACGGGATGGTTGACGAGCGGGGCGAATTTGCGTTGGATGGCGCGGGTGATGTTCTGGTTAGGGGCGTTGATGCCGACGCGGAGGACGGGGCCGGGGGCCTGACGGTCCTTGGAGGCGCGGCCGGCGAGGTACTGCTGCCATTGGGCGTCCGAGACGGCGAAGGGGAGCAGGGCGGACCTTTCGCGCTCGGCGGCCTGGTAGCCGCGTTCGGAGAGTTCGTCGGTTTTGAGGTAGTCGACGGCGCTGAAGCCCTTGAGATCGGGCATGATGACGACCTGGGCCAGCTTGCGCTGCTGGCGCTCGGCGCCTTCGATCGCGACGGAGAAGCTGCGCTGGAGGACGCCGAGCAGCGAGCCGAGCTCTCCGCTGGCGGGGGGCGGGAGGGGGAGGCTGACGGCGAGGATGACGTCGGCGTTCATCCCCTGCACGCTGGCGGTGGGAAGGTTTTCGAGAACGCCGCCGTCAACGTACTCGTGACCGTTCATGGTGAAGGGCTGGTAGACGCCGGGAAGGGACACGGAGGCGCGCACGGCGTCGGGGATGGAGCCGCGAGCGAAGGTGACGGCTTTGGCGTCGGTGAGGTCGGTGGAGACGCAGCGGAGCGGGATGGGGAGGGTGTTGAAGTCGACGCGGTCGTCGTAGCGGAAGAAGCGGCGGTCGAGGAAGGCGTTGAGGCCCTGGTCGGCGAGGACGGAGTTGCGGAAGGAGACGCCGTGGCGGAGGCCGATGGTAAGTGCGTTGGGGAGGGCGCGGGAGTCTTCGCGGCGGCGGAAGGAGCGGCTGCTGTAGGAGGACCCGAAGCGGAAGACCTGGCTGAAGACGGAGTCGTTCATGACAACTTTGAGGCGGTCGATGGGCACGCCGGTGGAGTAGAGGGCGCTGACCATGCAGCCCATGCTGGTTCCGGCGATGACATCGACGGGGATGTGGTGCTCTTCGAACCACTGGAGGACGCCGATCTCGGAGAGGGCGAGGGCGCCGCCGCCACCGAGGGCGAGGCCGATGCGCGGGCGACCGATGGGACCGGGAGGGGCGACGGAGGGGGCGAGGGCGTCGCCGGTGGAGCTGCCGATGGCGGACTTGGCATCCGGGGCCGAGGTGGTGTGGGTGCCTTTGCCGGCGTCTTTTCCGGCGCCGACGGCCTGGCCGGTCTGGGCCGCGGCTTTGGCGGCGGCGGTATCCGGTGTGGATGGGACAGTGCCCTGTTGGCCGAGGAGGGGGAGGGAGAGCAGAAGGAGGGCTACGAGGCGCAGCGGCTTTGTCGCCAGGTGTTCGGGAGAGGGGCAGCACTCAATCCGAGGTCGACGCATGTCTCCGATGGTATGGGACGGGGAGAGTTGGCGGTGGGACGGATGCGGCTGCGATACACGGCGGCGGTGACAGAAGCTGGCGAGAGATGGGTGGGCGGGCGCGCACGTGCCATCGACGGCTGTGTGTGTCTGGCTGGCGCTGTTTTCTCTACATCATCAGAGCGAGGCGGGAGAGCTCTTCCTGCATGCACTGAAGATTGCAGCCGACAACCTCAAGCCTGCCAGCCGCGGTACGGGCTTCGCTGTTGGAGACGCCGTAGCCGCGTGCGATCAGAAAGTCGCTGATGAGTTCACCTGCCTGCCAGGAGTCGAGGCCGGATTTTCTGAGCTCTTCGCGGAGCGTGGAAAGGTCCGAGGTGGTAAAGGTCTGGGGAGTTGGTTCCAAGGACGACCTCGATGCCTGCCGGCGGCGCCGACACTTGCGGTTGGCTGAGCTTGTGGAAACGCGCGTCTATAGTTTCAGTACGCGTTCGCGGGGTAAGTAGATTGATCGGCGTTTTGAGCGCAATTCGCGGCAAGCGGGTTGGACTCGGCTGGGGGCCGGCGCGGTAGCATGACATGCATGGGCGTTACGGCGACAAACGCAGGTCGGATACTGGATGGTGTGGTGATCGCGGCCGAGATCAAGGCCGAAGTTCTGGTGGAGGTACAGGAGCTGCGGAGGATTGGCATTGTTCCAGGGCTGGCGGTGTTGCTGGTGGGCGAGGTGCCTGCTTCGGCGATCTATGTTCGGAGCAAGGTGAAGACCTGTGGGGAGCTCGGTATTTTCAGTGAGATGCGGACACCGCCCGAGACGGTGACGACGGGGGAGATGCTGGGCATCATCGCTGAACTGAATGGGCGCGACGATGTTGATGGGATCCTCATTCAGCTGCCGCTGCCGAAGCATGTGGATACGAAGCGGCTGCTCGAGGCAGTCGCCCCGGAGAAGGATGTGGATGGATTTCACCCGGTGAACGCGGGCCGGCTGCAGGCAGGACAGCCGGGGCTGGCTCCTTGCACGCCGGCGGGAATTATGGAAATTCTGCGGCGAAGCGACATCGAGGTGGCGGGCAAGAGCGCGGTGGTGGTGGGGAGGAGCGACATCGTGGGCAAGCCGGCGGCGATGATGCTGCTGAACGCGTCGGCGACGGTGACGGTGTGCCATAGCCGGACGGTGGACCTCGCGAGGTATACGCGAGAGGCGGAGATCCTGGTGGCGGCGATCGGACGCGCGGGCTTTGTGACGGAAGAGATGGTCAGACCGGGTGCGGTGCTGATCGATGTGGGGATCAACCGGGTGACGGAGGCGGCGGTGGTGGAGCGCTTCTTCCCGGGCGATGCGGCGCGGGCGGCGGGCTTCGCGAAACGCGGGTCGACGGTAGTGGGGGATATCGATCCGGCGGCCTTTGCGGTGGCGGGAGCGTACACGCCGGTGCCGGGCGGCGTGGGCGCGCTGACGATTGCGATGCTGATGCAGAACACGGTGACGGCGGCGAGGCTGCGGCGAGGTTTGCCGGTGGGTGTACGGCCCGGGCCGGCGTTGGTGCGGTGATGCTGCGGGTGGGGTTGACGGGCGGCCTGGGGAGTGGGAAATCGACGGTGGGGGCGATGCTGGCGAGGCGTGGAGCCTATTTGCTTGAAGCGGACGAGATCGGGCGGGAGTTGATGCAGCCGGGGCAGGCGGTCTACCGGGCGATCGTCGAACGGTTTGGAGCTGGGGTGGTGAAGGCGGACGGGACCCTCGACCGGGCGGAGCTGGCGCGGCTGGCATTTACGGAGGGGCGGGTGGAGGAACTGAATGCGATCGTGCACCCAGCGGTGATTGCGCGGCAGGCAAAGATAGCCGGGGAGATCGGCGCACGGGATGGGGGGGCGGTGGTGGTGGTGGAGTCCGCGCTGATTTTTGAGACCAAACATCGGGAGCCAGAATTCGGAAAGATGGGGTGTGAGGTTGGACGTGAATGGCGGGAGCGGTTCGACCGTCTGGTGCTGGTGACGGCGGAGGAGGAGACGAAGGTCCAGCGGTTTGTGGCGCGAGGCGCGGGTAGAGGGACGCTCGATGCGGCAGCCCGGGAGGAGTTGGCGGTGGAGGCGCGGCGAAGGCTTGCGCGGCAGATGCCGGATGCGCAGAAGGCGGCGATGTGCGAGGACGTGCTGCGGAACGATGGCGATGTGGATAAGTTGCAGATGCAGGTCGATGCACTTTGGGGGCGTTTGCGGGAGATTGCTGGAAGTGCTGAGGAGGCGGTGAAGCCGTGAGAGGTGGAAGAGGACTTTCGCGGGAGCGGGTGTTGCGGCACGTGCTGCTGGGTCTGCTCGGGTCGGCGGTAACGGCGCTGGTATACCGGCTGACGCCGCCGCCAGACTGGCACCATCGGTTGAGCATGGGGACGGCGTATGCGGCGATGCTGTTGGTAGTTTGGTCGCTGGTGCTGGGTCCCTGGAATGTGCTGCGGCGGCTAAGCAATCCGGTGAGCTTCGACCTGCGGCGCGATGTGAGTCTCTGGGCCGGTCTGCTGGCGGTGGTGCACACGGGAGTGGGTCTGACGGTGCATTTGCGCGGACGGATGTGGATGTACTTCCTGAAGCGGCTGCACCCGATCAAGCTGCAGAACACGGCGTTTGGAGCGGCGAACTATACGGGGCTGGTCGCGGCCCTGCTGTTCGTAATGCTGCTCGTGATCTCGAACGACCTGTCTCTGCGGGGCCTGGGGGCGCGCCGGTGGAAGCGTTGGCAGAGGTGGGCGTATGCGGCTGCGGCGCTTAGCGTGGTGCACGGGATCATCTTTCAGGACGTGGAGGCGCGACATACGGCGTGGCGCACGGTTTTATACTTGGGTATCGGGCTGGCGGTCGCCATGCAGATGGCGGGAGTGGTTCGAACAGCACAGAAGTGAAATTGGGACCGGGAGCGATGCGCACCGGTCATGAAAGCTTGGGTCCAAGAATGAAGCTGCGTCCTGTACTGCTGGTCCTCCTGTTGCTCTTCGGCTTCTACTATGTGACAACGCACCTCGCGTCGACGGGCGCAATGGCGCCGATGGTGCGGCATGCGCTGCTGGGGCCGAGTGCGGATGCGGCGGTGGATGGAAACACGGCGACGGTCCGAGGCAAGCTGGGGGAGTTCGATCTGACGGAGGCTTCGGCAGCGCCGGCCTTTGACGCGGAAGAGCAGCAGAACATGGGGGTATACCGCAAGGCGTTGCCCTCCGTGGTGAATATTACGTCGACGGCGGTGAGCTTCGACTTCTTCTATGGGCCGGTGCCACAGCAGGGACAGGGGTCGGGGTTTGTGCTGGACAAACAGGGGCTGATCCTGACGAACAACCATGTGATCGACAATGCGCAGCGGGTCGAGGTACAGCTGAGCGACAAGCATAAGTACAAGGCGGCTGTGATCGGCATCGACAAGAACCATGATCTGGCGCTGTTGAAGATCTCCGCGCCGAACCTGGTGCCGGCGACGCTAGCGGACTCGAGCGGTCTGATGGTGGGGCAGCGGGTCTATGCCATCGGCAATCCGTTCGGTCTGAACGGGACGATGACGCGGGGGATCATCTCGTCGATCCGGTCGATCCGCGGGCCGCAGAACAATCCGATTGAAGACGCAATCCAGACCGATGCGGCGGTGAATCCGGGCAACTCGGGCGGGCCGCTCCTGAACTCGAAGGGTGACGTGATTGGGATCACGACGCTGATCGCGAGCAATGGGGCGGACCAGAGTTCGGGGATCGGGTTTGCGATTCCAATCAACACGGCGAAGGCGGTGCTGGACGACTTCCAGAAGTATGGGCACTCGCGCCGGCCTTCGCTGGATATCATCACGCTGCCGATCTCGCCGGATATTGCGGAGCAGATTGGGCTGCCGGCGGACTACGGCATCCTGATCGAGCGGGTGCTGCCGGGAGGGGCGGCGGAGAAGGCGGGGCTCCACGGCGGCAACCAACGGATGTACAAGGGCAACACGCCGGTGATGCTGGGCGGCGACCTGATTGTGGGGCTCGACGGGCAGGAGATCACGACGGTGCAGGATCTTTCGGCGGCGATGAATGCGCACAAGGCGGGCGAGGTGGTGACGGTGACGGTGTTTCGCGGGCGGCGACGGATGGATGTGAAGGTGACGCTCTCGGATGCGAAGACCGAGGCGGGGCAGGAGACGTAGAGCTTCGAGGCAGGTTGAGCGCGACTTTTGGGGCCCCTTAGAATCGAATGAGTATGGAAGAGACTTTTCAACTGCCGTCCGAACCGGTGGCGGTCTACAACTGTCCGCAGTGCAGCCATTATCTCCATGAGGGGACGCTGGTGTGCCCGGAGTGCGGTGCGCTGGTCTATGGGGAGCACGTGTCGGGTCTGGCGCAGGTGGCGCAGCGGATGGAGGGGGAGAAGCGGTGGGAGGACGCGCGGAACGCCTGGGGTGAGGCTTTGGCGTGGCTGCCGGAGGGAACGAGCCAGGCGCATGCGGTGCAGGCGCGGGTGGCGGCGATCGACAACCGGACGAGTGCAAACCAGGAGAGGACGGCGAGGTGGACGAAGCGGCTGGGGCCGCTGGCGCCGGTGCTGCTGTTTCTGGGCAAGTTGAAGGGTCTGCTGTTTGTGCTGTTCAAGATGAAGTTCCTGTTCTCCTTTTTTGCGTTCTTCGGGTTGTATTGGGCGCTGTTCGGGTGGAGGTTCGGGCTGGGGTTTACGCTGTCGATCCTGGTGCATGAGATGGGGCACTACTGGGCGGTGAAGCGACGGGGGTTGAAGGCTGACCTGCCGGTGTTTATGCCGGGGTTGGGGGCGTATGTGCGGTGGTATGCGATGGGCATACCGCTGGACGGGCTGGCGGGGATTGCGCTGGCCGGGCCGCTGTTTGGACTCGGGGCGGCGTTGGTGTGCGTGGGGCTGTTCCGGGCGACGCATGGGCAGGTGTACCTGGCGCTCGCGCATACGGGGGCGTTTATCAACCTCCTAAACCTGATCCCGGTGCTGGGGCTGGATGGGGCGCAGGCGACCTATGCGCTGAACCGGCTGCAGCGCGGCCTGCTGCTCCTGAGCACTTTGGTGCTGTTTGGGCTGATGAAGGAGGGGATCTTCCTGTTTCTGGCGGCCGGGATGACGTGGAGGATGTTTACGCGGGATGAGCCGGCGGAAGGCTCGGCGCGGACGATGGTCTCCTACCTGCTGCTGCTGTTTGCGCTGGGTGCGTTTTTGTTTATCGTGCCGCCGGGGACGGTGCGGGGGCAGCGGATGTTTTAGGGGGTTGGGGTACCCTCCCCCCCCGTACTGATTTGTAAAGTACTCCTTTTGAGTAAGATAGAAAATGGGCTTCTTGCAAAGTCTTGATTCCGGAATGGTTATGGGGAAAGTCTTCAAACAAAAGGTTTGCGCTATGGGGGGGGGGGCGAGGTCCGTCTGGCTGGTTGATCTCTATTTTAGGGGTTGGGCGGGGGGGTTTGCGCCACGCTCATCTCCTTGGTAAGGCTGGGTTTGGCGAAAGATCTTGCTTGACACGAGTGGCCATGCGACGGCAACGGCAACGGTAGCTGCGGTTGCAAGGGCGACGGCTTATTGGTGGGCGGTGCGGCTTTGGCGGCTGGGGCTCCGTGGGCGGCGGCGCAGGCGGTAGACGACGAGGGCGGCGATGGTGACACCGAGGGCTTCGAGGGCGCGGGCGGTCCAGTAGCGGGGGCCGTGGGTGTGCTGTAGGGTGCCGGCCTGCCAGGCGGCTTCGGTGGCGAGGAGATCGTCGGCGAGGCCCGGGATGGTGATGGCGCGAAGGTTGTCGGTGGGGAGCGAGCCGAAGATGCGTTGGGGCTCGGGACGGTCTCCGGTGCGGTCCTTGGGGATGGCGGCGATGAGCTGGTTGACCTCGGCGTCGCGGGGGTCGTCGAAAAGGGCGGCGTCGGCGGTGTTGGGGAAGAGGGTGGCTTCCCCGGTCATCTTTTTCTCGATGGCGGCTACGGCGTCCTGGCAGACGCCGAGGGCGTAGTAGCCGCCGAAGGGGATGGCTGGTCGGCGGAGGTGCTGGTGGATGTAGGCGAGGACCATGCGACCGGTGAGGCGGGTGACTTCGAGGGCTTCGGGGCCGGTGTAGGTGTGGGCGTGGCGGTTGAGGACCCAGGGCTGATTCCGCTCGTCCATGGTGCGGAACTCGGCTTTGCCGTCGATGCCGAAGTAGAAGGCAACGGCGGCGCCCATGCGGGGACCGCGGATGAACCACTCGTATTCGGTGTGGCTGACGGGGATGAGGAGAGGGCGGTTGGCGCCGGGAACGGTGATCTCGGTGTTGACCCAGAAGGGCATCATGACGTCCTGAGCCGGGTTGGCGGAGCCGTGGGCGGCGTAGTGGAAGTGGCCGAAGTTGGCGAAGTAGCGGGCGTCGACGACGGTGACGGTGTGGCCGGTGGCGGTGAGGGCCTCGATGAGCTGCTCCGGGGTGGTGGCGCGGCGGCCGCCGAGGTTGGCAGTGAACCGCGGGGTGTCTTCGAGGGCGTTGAGCGAGAGGCGGTTGAGAACAAAGGCGAGGCGGGCGCTTTCAGCGTGGGTGGGGGCGAGGTTCGGGTCGGGGCCGTCTCCGCGGGTGACGCCGGCGCCAAGATCGATGGGGCTTCCCTGCCCTCGGGCTGCCTCCGCAAAACCGGGGAGGATGGAGGGCTGGTCGAGGTCGACGGTCTGGTGATCTGCGGAGCCCTGGTGATCGAGGGTGTAGGGGCCTAGGTCGATGTAGCTGGTGACGGCCCTTCTGGCCGCTGGCGGCGGTAAGGCGGAGTTGGCCGGCGCGGTCGTGGCGCCCTTGCCGGGGTTGGCGAGACCTTCGGCCGCGGCGTCCTTGCCGACGACGTGGCCGACGACGCGGACGGTGGGATTGATCTCGCGCATGGTCCAGCCGGGAAAGCGGTTGAGGCCGGCCCAGTCCTTGCCGAGGATGAGGCCGCGGAGGGTGTCGGCGAGCTGGGGGGTGAGGAGGGCGGGGCCCTTTCTGCTGCCCTTGTCGATGTGGGCGAGGAGGGCTTCGGTGAAGCCGGGGCGGGCGGAGAGCCCCTGCATCATGTCGGAGAGGAGGACGGTGTTGGGGGGCATGGGGGAGGTGGGCGGGGTGTAGCGGGTGCGAGGGCTGCAGCCGGCGAGCGCGCCGAGGAGGACGCCCGTGGTAGCCCCTGCGATGGCTGCGAGCAGGCACCGGCGGGCTGAGGGCGTGGAGGCGAGGGCCGGGAGGGGCATGAGTAGTTGTACCGGATTCCCGGTTTGGGACGGGCGAGCGCGTCGGGGTACTTTAGACGGGCGAAAGTTCTTTCACAACGGATGAGTTCCGGGCTACGCTGAACCGGTCTCACTTTCGTAAGGATTGAAACCATGTTCTGCTTGCCGGTCCCCAAGGATCGATTCGAAACCACCACACCCTGGGTTTTGCTTGCCATCGCGGTGATCGATGCGCTGTTGCTCCTGCCTGTCTTCGGCGCCCAGAAGGTGAGCTTCTTCGCGCACTTTGCCTTCTTTCCGCAGCATCCCACTCTGCTTACGCTCGTGACCGGGATGTTCCTGCACATCGGGTTTTGGCACTACATCGGAAACATGTGGTTTTTGTGGATCTTTGGGCGCAAGGTGGAGTGCGTGCTGGGGCATCTCCGGTTCGCTGCTCTTTACGTGCTGAGCGGGATTGGTGGGCAGCTGCTTCACCTGCTCTTCAATCTTCACTCGCCCATTCCGCTGGTTGGAGCCTCAGGGGCCATTTCGGGGATCGCAGGACTTTACTTCATCCTGTTTCCCGCGGATCGCTTCCACCTGCATCTCTATCTCGGCTATTGGCGGATGAAGACCTTTGACACGACGACGCGGAGCGCGGTGGGTGCGTGGTTTGCCGAGCAGACGCTGTTGGGTCTTCTGACGCGGCTGTCGGCGTTCACGAGTGTCGCGTTCTGGGCTCATGTGGGCGGTTTCCTGGTGGGCGCAGCGGCGGGCGCCGTGTTCCACGCGCGGGTTCCCGCGGCGAAACGGCGAGAGATTCCGTTGATCGCCGTGCTTGAAGAGGGTGATCACCAGGACCAGCGGAGGGAGCTTACGACGCTGAAGCTGAGCTGATTTATGGGCGGGCGAAGAAGCCTCGACGGGCCTGGACGGCGAGCTTCTTGTCCTTGGCCTTGAGGTCGAGCTTGTGGTAGCTGTTGGGGGCGAGGTCTGGGGGTGGGGTGTAGCCGAGCTCGTACTGGAGGCGGAGGTCCTGGCTGATCTGGGCGTAGATCTGGCGGAGGCCGAGGTTGGGTGAGACCTTGAAGACGCGGCCGCCGGTAGTTTCGGAGAGCTGGCGCAGGTTTGCGAGGCCGGGGTCAGAGCCGGCGGGGTGGAGGCCGTTGAGGCCGGCCCCGAATGCGGTGGGGCCGCCGCCGCCCCCCGACAGGCTGTAGAGGATGGAGTAGATCTGGATGTCGGCGCGCTGCGCCTGTTCGATGGCTTCGGAGAGCGAGTGGCGGCTGCCGTTGTCTCCGCCGTCGGTGAGGATGACCATGGCCTTGCGACCTTTTTCGTTGGCGAGAGCGGACTTGGCGACGGTGTAGACGGCGTCGTTGAGCAGGGTTCCGCCGACGGTTGCGGCGTGCGAGCTGAGGCGGAGGAGGCCGAGGTGCAGGGCGTCGGCGGAGCTGGTGAGGCCCTTGAGTTGCTGGACGGAGGTATCGAACTGTACGAGCATGGCGCGATCTTCCTTCCGGCCGAGCATGGTCTCGAAGAAGATGTCGCTGGCGAGCGATTCGTCGCCGATGAAGGTGCGCTGGCTGCCGCTGGTGTCGACCATGAGGGCGATGGTGAGGGGGAGCTCGGAGCCCTGGGAGAAGTAGTGGATGGGCTCTTCGCGGCCGTCCTGGCGGAGGACGAAGTCGTCTTTGGTGAGGCCGCCCTGGGGTCGGCCGTCCTTGCCGGTGACGACGGCGGAGATGGCAACAACGCGGGTTTCGACTTTCAGGGTGGTGACGGGGTCGGGGTCGGCCGGCTGGATGGGGGTGGCAGCGGGGGCGGCCTGGCCCCACGCGGGCGTGGACAAGAGGACGAGGCAGATGGCTTGGATGAAGAGCTTCACGAGCTGATTCCCTTGCGGGCCCAAACGAGGGTGGCAACGGAAATCTTACTGCGGTGGGGCGTGGGATATCAACGAGGGACTTCGGCAGCTGCGGGCGGGGGCTGCGGGCGCTGGTTAGAGGGGGCCGAGGGCGTCGAGTTTCCGGGTGACGAGGTCGTTGAGGAGGGCGGGGTTGGCTTGGCCTTTGGAGAGGCGCATGGCCTGGCCGACGAAGAAGGCGGCGACGGTTTTCTTGCCGCCGCGGTACTGGTCGACCTGCCTGGGATTGGCGACGATGACCTGGTCGACGATGGCCTCGATGGCGAAGGAGTCGGAGATTTGCTGGGGTTTTTCGCGCTCGTAGACGGCGGGGAAGTCTTGTTTGGAGCTGAAGGCGGAGTCGAGGAGCTGCTTGAGCTGTTTGGAGCTGATGGCTCCGGATTCGGCGAGGTCGGCGGCGAGGACAAGGCCGGCGAGGGAGACGGGGGAGTCGGCCTGGTCGAGGTTTTGGGCGCGGAGGCGGGGGGTGAGCTCGCTGGTGAGGATGGCGGCGACGCGGCGGGGGTTTTTGGCGACTTTGGCGGCGGTCTCGAAGCCGTCGGCGAAGGCGCGGGTGGCGGTGAGGGTGGCGGCGTCCTGGGGGCTGAGGCCGAAGTCGGCGATGAGGCGGGCGCGGCGGGCTTCGGGGAGTTCGGGGAGGGAGCGGAGGATTTCGGCCTGCCAGGCGGGGCCGACGACGAGGGGCGGGAGGTCGGGCTCGGGGAAGTAGCGGTAGTCGTGGGCGGCTTCCTTGGAGCGCATGGAGAAGGTGCGGCCTTCGGCGTTGTTCCAGAGGCGGGACTCCTGGATGACGCGGCCGCCATCTTCGAGGACGGCGATCTGGCGGTCTATTTCGTACTCGAGGGCGGAGCGGATGTAGCGGAAGCTGTTGACGTTTTTGACCTCGGCCTTGGCGCCGAAGGCGGCGGCTCCGCGGTCGTTCCAATCGGAACGGAGCATGACGGAGACGTTGGCGTCGCAGCGGAGGCTTCCCTCTTCCATGTTGCAGTCGGAGACGCCGGTGTAGAGGAGGATTTCCTTGAGGCGGGTGAGGTATTCGAAGGCTTCGTCGGGGGTGCGGAGGTCGGGCTCGGAGACGATCTCGACGAGGGGTGTGCCGCAGCGGTTGAGGTCGATGTAGGTGCGGGAGCTGGAGTCGGGGAAGCCGTCGTGAAGGCTTTTGCCGGCGTCTTCCTCGAGGTGGAGGCGGGTGATGCAGATGCGTTTGGGTTGGCCGTCGGCGTCGGGGATGGTGATGGCGCCGTGCTCGGCGATGGGCTTGTCGAATTGGGAGATCTGGTAACCCTTGGGGGAGTCGGGGTAGAAGTAGTTTTTGCGGGAGAAGATGCTGGTTTCGCGGATCTCGCAGCCGATGGCGCGGGCGGCGAGAACGGCGAACTCGACGGCGCGGCGGTTGAGGACGGGAAGGGCTCCGGGAAGGCCGAGGCAGGTGGGGCAGACGTGGGTGTTGGGCTCTCCGCCGTAGCGGTTGAGGCAGCCGCAGAAGGCCTTGGAGTCGGTGAGGAGCTGGACGTGGACCTCGAGGCCGATGACGGGCTGGTATTTGGCGAGGACTTCGGCGGGGAGGGTGAGGGCGGTGCTCATGATTGACCTTCGTCTAGGAACATAACGTATTTGATTTCGGATTTTTCGGTGAGGAGCATGTAACCGTTACCCGGGATGTCGAAGGTCTTCCCGTCGTCGGCGACCCACGCGGCTCGCGAGAGGAAGACGGTTCGTTCGTCGCCAGCTTCAGCGTACTGCTCCAACCAACCTAGAATGCTGCGGCCATCGCCTAGACCGACCTGCACGTTGCCGTGATGGTTGAGGAAGACGTCGGACCAGACGGACTCGCGACTGCTTCGTTGCGTGAATTTCCATTTACGAAGGAGTTTCAGAAGAAGGTCGTGGCCCCGAACAGAATTATAGCGAACCCCTTTTTGAATCGTGAGGTCTGTCCATGCAGGTCGCCTGCATCTTACCCGCTAAAGGATACGTTTATGGCATTTCGGCTAAGGGCACGGAGGGCGGCGCAGACGGCTCCGGTGCAGGATGCGCAGAAGAACCTGGAGCGGCCGAGTGCTCAGGAGATCTTTGAGCAGGTGGCGAGCAATGCGCGGCAGGAGCTGAAGCGGTCGACGTCGGCGCTGGCGATCTCGGGGTTTGCGGGCGGGATCTTTATGGGGCTGTCGGCGATGGGGAATGCGATTGCGCTGGCGATGCTGGGGACGACCTCGAAGGTCCAGTTTGTCGCGAAGATGTTCTACCCGATCGGATTTATTGTGGTGATTCTGGGGCGGGCGCAGCTGTTTACGGAAAACACGCTATACCCGGTGGCGCTGGTGCTGGCGGAGAAGAAGCACTTCTGGAACACGATGCGGCTGTGGTTTACGGTGCTGCCCTCGAATGTGCTGGGAGCGCTGACGTTTGCGGCGCTGGCGAGCCTGACGAACGCGTTGAACCCGGAGGTGGTGCAGGCGCTGGCGAAGCTGGGTCTGGAGGCGGTGCACCGGGACGCGGGAGGGATCTTCTGGAGCGGCGTGATGGGCGGATGGATTATTGCGCTGGCAGCGTGGTTGGTTTCGGGATCGCACTCGATCACCGGGTCGGTGATGATTATCTGGATTCTGACGTTTGTGGTGGGGCTGGGGAACTTCGCGCACTGCATTGCGGCGAGCGGAGAGATTCTGACAGCGGTGCTGACGGGGCAGGTCCCGTGGCAGGCGTACTTCACGTGGCTGCTGCCGGCGGTGTCGGGGAATATCTGCGGCGGTGTGGGCATGGTGACGCTGCTGGAGTATGGGCAGGTGGTGTACGGGGACAGCGGGGAGCCGGCGCTGCGGGAGAATCCAGCGGACGCGAGGGCGGCGGAAGATAGCGCCGCCTAGGTTCGCCGTGAACTTGGACGCGGAGCTGGGCGGTCGGCTGGGCGGGTCGTCTGAGAAGGTTTTACGGGACAAGCTCTGCGACCTTCCAGACTCCGCGGAATCTAAAGAGGCGGGAAGACCGGAGGATTTGGCATGGCGAACGAGACGGTAAAGATCGTGCGGTTTCACCGGTTGGGTGGACCTGAGGTGCTCCAGATGGACGAGCTGCCGCTGCCCGAGCCGGGCAAGGGCGAGGTGCGCCTGCGGGTGAAGGCGATTGGGCTGAACCGGGCGGAGGTGAGCTTTCGGGAGGGCAGGTACCTCCTGCAGCCGGTGTTACCGTCAAAGATCGGATACGAGGCGTCGGGGATCGTGGAGGCTGTCGGTGAGGGTGTGGACAACGCCTGGGTGGGCAAGACGGCGAGCACGGTGCCGGCGTTTCCGCTGGACAAGTACGGCGTGTACGGCGAGGTAGCGATTGTGCCGGCGTATGCGCTGGCGGAGTACCCGGCGAGTCTCTCGTTTGCGGAGGGCACGAGCATCTGGATGCAGTACATCACGGCGTGGGGCGCGTTGGTGCATCTGGGCAAGATGACGAAGGGTGACTTCGTCCTGCTAACGGCGGCGTCGAGCTCGGTGGGTCTGGCGGCGATTGAGATGGCGAAAGCGGAGGGTGCGACGAGCATTGCGGTGACGCGGACGTCGGCGAAGAAGAGCAGGCTCGAGGGCGTCGGCGCGGATCACGTGATTGCGTCGGACGACGAGGACCTGGTGGCGCGCGTGAACGAGATTACGGGTGGCAGGGGGGCGAGGCTGGTGTTTGATCCAATCGGCGGGCCGATTGTGGAGAAGCTGGCGGCGTGCACGGCATTCCAGGGAATGCTGTTTGAGTATGGGGCGCTCTCGGGCGAGAAGACGGCGTTTCCGTTGTTTACCGCGCTTTCGAAGTCGTTGACATTTCGGGGGTACACGCTGTTTGAGATCACTCCTGTGCCGGAGCTGCGGGCGGAGGCGGAGCGGTATGTGTACGACAAGGTGGAGGCGGGGGCGTTTCGGCCGCGGATTGCGAAGACGTTTCCGCTGGACGAGATGGTGGAGGCGCACCGTTACATGGAGTCGAACCAGCAGATCGGCAAGATTGTGGTGATGGTGTAGCGATCGCATCGGGAAGCGCGCGGCTTCCGTTTTAGGGGAGCCGCCTCGGCTCAGTACAATCAAGGAAGCGATGATTCTTCCGTTTGTCCGCGAGCTGCTTGCGGAGCTTGAGCACTCTGACGCGTTTGAGCGGGTCCGGCGACATTTGAGCGCGGGCTCGGGGCGAAGGCGTGTGTCCGGCCTGACGGCGACGGCGCGGGCGTTGTACCTGCCGATGTTTGTGCGGGCGGCGAATGCGCCCTGCCTGATGATGGTGGCGGACAACAAGGCTGCCGAGGCGCTCTATGCGGCGGTGCTTTCTGCGTGCGAGCTGACGGGCGCGCTCCAAGCGTCGCAGGTGCTGCGGCTGCCGGCGCATGATGTGCTGGCGTTTGAGAATCTATCGCCCCACTCGGAGATCCAGGAGGCGCGCGCCGCGACGCTGTGGAAGCTGTGCGAGAAGGCGGCGGGGACGCCGCGGCTGGTGATTGCGCCGGTGGAGGCGGCGTGCATGCGGCTGTTTGCGCGGGACCACTATACCGGGCTGGCGCTGCGGCTGAAGGCGGGCGAGGAGCACCTTCCGGAGATGCTGGTGGAGCATCTGCTCTCGGTCGGGTACACGAAGGTGGATGTGGTGGAGATGCCGGGGCAGGTGACGATTCGCGGGGGGATCATCGACGTGTACTCGCCGGAGCAGGAGCGGCCGGTACGGATTGAATTCTTCGGCGATGAGATTGAGTCGATTCGGACGTTCGATCCGGAGAGCCAGAGGTCGAGCTCGACGCTGGATGAGGCGCTGCTGCTGCCGCTGACGGAGACGCCGGTGACCGAGCGTCTGCTGCAGGCGATCAACGCCCGGCTGACGCGATCGGGAACGGCGGCGGGGGCGGTGATGGAGGGCGGGGAGACGCCGAGCGAGCTGCAGACGCACGTGGCGACGCGGACGGGCGAGGCTACGGTGTTTCCGGGGTGGGAGTTTTTTGCGCCGGTGGCGGGTGCTCCGATGACGCTGCTGGACCTGATGGGGCGGACGGCGCGGGTGTTTGTGGAAGAGCCGGCGATGGTGAAGAACCAGGGCGAGCGCTGGTGGAACAAGGTGGAACAGAGGCATGAACGCGCGGGGATCGGGAGCCTGGTGCGGCCGGAGGATATTTATCTTTCGCCGTGGGATCTGGACGATCGGCTGCGGGCGTTTACGGGGTGTGATCTCGATCAGCTGGGCGCGGTGGATGTGCTGGACGCGGACCGGAGCGAGCTGAGCGAGGTGGATTTCGAGACGCGGCCGACGATGCGCTTTCATGGGTCGATTCCGGCCTTGATCGACCAGTTGCGAGTGCTGATGGGGCAGGATGCGCGGGTGCTGCTGACGGCTCCGAATCAGGGCGAGGTGGAGCGCCTGGCGGGGCTGCTGCAGGAGTATCAGGTGCCGTACCGGCTGGGGTCGCGCACGCAGACGCCGGGGTCGTCGACGGTGTACTCGGAGTCGAGCTATCTGGCGGGGGATCTGCGGACGCCGGTGATTGTGAAGACGACGGTGGCGGCGGGGGTGCAGGTGCTGGCGCTGGGCGGACGGACGGACGCGGGGACGGCGCGGCAGATTGTGATCTTCGGGGCGCAGGACCTGAGCGATGACGCGGATGTGGCGGCGCGGCCGGCGACGCGAAAGAGGTCGAAGACGTCGGCGTTTGTGTCGGACTTTCGCGATCTGGCGGTGGGCGATTACGTGGTGCATGTGGAGCACGGGATCGCGCAGTACTGCGGTCTGCGGGTGATTGAAGAGAATGATGCACCGCCGCTCGAGCTGATGATTCTGGAGTTCGCCGACCAGGCGAAGCTGTATGTGCCGCTGACGCGGCTGGACCTGATCCAGAAGTACAGGTCGACCGACACGGGGCCGGCGCCGGAGCTGAACAAGCTGGGCAACCAGCAGTGGGCGAAGACCAAGGCGCGCGTGAAGAAGGCCATGCAGGACATGGCGGCCGAGCTCCTGAAGCTGTATGCGCAGAGGGCGGCGGCGGTGGGGACGGCGTTCTCTCCGGACACCAATATGCAGCGCGAGTTCGAGGATGCGTTCGACTTTACGGAGACCGATGACCAGCTGAATGCGATCGCCGAGATCAAGCGGGATATGGAGTCGCAGCAGCCGATGGACCGGCTGCTGTGCGGCGATGTGGGGTACGGCAAGACGGAGGTTGCGATGCGGGCGGCGTTCAAGGCGGTGCAGGACTCGAAGCAGGTGGCCGTTCTGACGCCGACGACGGTGCTGAGCTTTCAGCACTACGAGAGCTTCAAGAGGCGGTTCGCGAACTTTCCGGTGAATATCGAGATGATCTCGCGGTTTCGGACGGCGAAGGAGCAGAAGGTCATTCTCGAAAAAGCGGAGCAGGGCAAGATCGACATCCTGATCGGGACGCATCGTGTGCTGTCGAAGGACTTGAAGTTCCAGGATCTGGGGCTGCTGGTGGTGGACGAGGAGCAGAGGTTCGGTGTGCGGCACAAGGAGCGGCTGAAGCAGATGCGCTCCGCGATCGACGTGCTGAGCATGTCGGCGACGCCGATACCGCGGACGCTGCACATGAGCCTGATTGGGCTGCGGGATATGAGTGTGATTGAGACGCCGCCGAAGGATCGGATGGCGATCCAGACGATCGTGGCGAAGTTCGACGAGAAGCTGGTGCGGACGGCGGTGGAGATGGAGCTGGAGCGCGGCGGACAGACGTACTTTGTGCACAACCGGGTGGAGACGATCTACGAGTTGGCGGCGAAGATTCGGGAGCTGGCGCCGCAGGCGCGGGTGGTGGTGGGACATGGGCAGCTGCCGGAGGCGGAGCTTGAGCGGGTGATGCTGGCGTTTATGAATCACGAGTACGACGTGCTGTGCGCGACGTCTATCATTGAGAACGGCCTCGACATTCCGCTGGCAAATACCATCATCATCAACCGGGCGGATCGGCATGGGCTGAGCGAGCTGTACCAGCTGCGGGGGCGGGTTGGGCGATCGAACCGGCGGGCCTACTCCTACCTGCTGATTCCACCGGAGCAGCAGTTGACGGAGGTCGCGAGGCGGCGGCTGGCGGCGTTGAAGGAGTTCTCGGACCTGGGTGCGGGGTTCAAGATCGCGGCGCTGGACCTGGAACTTCGCGGCGCGGGCAACATGCTGGGCGGAGAGCAGAGCGGGCATATCGAGGCGATCGGCTTTGAGATGTACACAACGATGCTTGAAGAGGCCGTGCGCAAGATGAAGGGCGAGGATGATGGGCCGGCGCATGGGTCGACGGTGATCAACCTAGGGATTTCGGTACGTATCGACGACAGTTACATACCCGAGGAGAACCAGCGGCTGCGCATGTACAAGCGGATTGCCGGGGCGACGGACTACGCGGCTCTGAGCGATGTTCGCGCAGAGCTTGAGGATCGGTATGGAAAGCCGCCCGAGTCTGTGCTGAACCTGCTGGCGGCGGGGGAGATCCGGCTGCATTGCGAGTTGCTTGGCATCGCGACGCTGGAACGGAAGCGCACGGCGATGGAGGAGCAGGTCGCTTCAAGTGCAGCGGCGGGGACGAACGGCCGGAGCGCGGCGCCGCTGGCTCCGCTGCGGCCGGGGCAGATTGCGCGGCCGGCGCCGCCGTCCCGACCGCTCCAGCATGGGTTCAACGCGGTGTCGCAGAGGCAGGTGACGAATGCGACGCTGGCTGCCCGGGCGGCGATAGGGAGCCGGCCTGACGGCACCGCGCCGGGGCAGGCGGGGAAGATCAAGGCGATGCGGGATATGTTGCATGTGAAGTTTATCGACCGGACGGCGGATGAGAGCTTTGCGAACGCGGGGTCGAGCCGGGGAAAGATGGGGATCGAGCCAGGGACGCTGATGAAGCTGGTGAGCCGCAACGCGAAGCATGGCGCGCAGTTTACGCCGCAGGGCGTGCTGCGATGGCCGCTGACGTCGGCGAAGGCGGAGGATGTGCTGGCGGAGACGCGCGCGCTGCTGGACGCGCTGGATGTGGAACGTCCGGTGACGATGTGACGCCGCTACAATGGAAGCGCGACTTTGCGATAAAGGACAACGCGTGGAGAGAGTGATTCGAGCAGCAGGCCTGATGGCCGGCGCGGTACTGGGAGCGAGCATGACGACGATCGCAGCGGGGGCGCAGCGAGTCTCGGCCGATGGCGCGATGCAGACCTTTCACGCCGCGTCCGAGCAATACTTTGAAGACGTCTTTTTCCGCTACTCGCCGACGAGCGGGACAGCGGCGGGCCTGCACCAGTACGACACGAGGCTAGAGGACTACTCCGCGGGGACGGTAGAGCGGCAGGTGGCCGCGCTGCACAGCTACGAACGGAGGATCGGCGCGATGGATGGGTCTACGCTCGATGCCACCGAAGCCGCTGACCGCGAGATCCTGCTGAACAGTATCCGGTCGCAGCTGTTAACGCTCGAGGTGATTCGCAGCTGGGAGAAGAATCCGGACCTTTATTCGTCTGGTGTCACGAACTCGATCTTTGTGCTGATGAGCCGCAACTTCGCGCCGCCCGATACGCGGCTGCGGGCGGTGGTTGCTCGCGAGCGGCAGGCGCCGCAGGTGTTTGCGGAGGCTCGGAAGAATCTGAAGAACCCGCCGCGGATCTTTACCGAGATTGCCCTGGAGCAGATTGACGGGCTGGTCGGGTTCTTTCAGAACGACGTTCCGTCGGCCTTTCTGGACGCGACGGACGCGAAGACCAAGGCTGACTTCGCACAGTCGAACGCGGCTGTGATCGACGCGCTGAAGCAGTATGGAGCGTGGATGCGATCGGATCTGCTCCCGCGATCGAACGGCGACTACCGCCTGGGCGCGGAGACGTTTCGCAAGAAGCTGGCATACGACGAGATGGTGGATCTGCCGATCGACCGTTTGCTGAGCCTATCGTGGGCGGACATTCACCGGAACCAGGCGGAGTTCAAGCGGATCGCACATAAACTTGACGCGTCGAAGACGCCGGAGCAGGTGCTGGCGGAGCTGGCGACGATTCACCCCGCGCCGGACAAGCTGTTGCCGGCGTTCCAAAACACCTTTGCGGGGTTGATTGCGTATATTCGCGAGCACCATATTGTAACGATCCCGAGTGAGGTGAAGCCGACGCTCGAGGAGACGCCGCCGTTTATGCGGGCCACGACCTTTGCTTCAATGGATCCTCCGGGACCGTTTGAGACGCACTCGACAAAGGCGTACTTCAACGTGACCTTGCCGGAGAAGGATTGGACGGCGGCCCACATTGCGGAGCACATGGCCAGCTTCAATGTCGGGACGATTATCTCGACGAGTGTGCATGAGGCGTACCCGGGGCATTATGTTCAGTTTTTATGGCAGGACCGGTTTCCTTCCAAGGTCCGGAAGCTGGTGGGTGCAAGTACAAATATCGAGGGATGGGCGCACTACTGCGAGCAGATGATGTTGGACGAGGGATATGGGCAGCCGGGTGCGGGAGCGACGAGCGAGCGCGAGGCGAAGCTGATTCGGCTGGGGCAGCTGCAGGACGCCCTGCTGCGCGATGCTCGCTTCCTCAACTCGATCAAGCTGCATACGGCGCAAGGTGAGGCTACGGGGAGCTGGACGATGGATCAGGCCGTCGACCTGTTTGTCAGGGAGGGGTACCAGTCCCATGCTGTGGGGCTGGTCGAGACGAAGCGCGGAACGGCGGATGCGACGTATTTGTACTACACGCTGGGCAAGCTCGAGATCCTGAAGCTGCGAGAGGACCTGAAGCAGAAGGAGGGCTCGGCGTTCAGCCTGGAAAGGTTTCATGACGCCTTTCTGCGGCAGGGGCCTGCTCCGCTGAGGGTCATCCGGAGGGCGATGCTGCACGACGACTCACCCGTTTTGTAACTGAAACGGGTTCCAATATTCGCGGGGCCAATCTCCCTTCCTACGTAAGTGCTATGCGGTACGGGAGTTCGGCTTGTTACTGTAGGAAGGTTGACCGACCGAAGGACCACGATTTCACCATGGCATATCAGACGATTCGCAAGGCAGTCTTTCCGGCCGCAGGCATGGGCACACGCTTTCTTCCCGCGACCAAGGCGACACCGAAGGAGATGTTGCCGCTGGTTGACAAGCCGCTGATTCAGTACGGTGTGGAGGAGGCGGTGGCTGCCGGATGCACGGAGATTATCATCGTGACGGGCCGCGGGAAGTCGACGATGGAGGATCACTTCGACAAGTCTTTTGAGCTGGAGGCGACGCTTGAGGCGAGGGGCAAGACGGCGCTTCTGGAGATCGCGCGGTCGGTTTCGAAGTTGGCGAAGATTACGTATACGCGCCAGCCGGAGGCGCTGGGGCTGGGGCATGCGGTGTTGATGGCGAAGGAGCTGGTGGGTGACGAGCCGTTCGCGGTTCTGCTGCCGGACGATATCGTGGATGCCAAGGTGCCGTGCATGCGGCAGATGGTGGAGGCATTCGCGCGGACGGGATCGAGCATCCTGGGCTCGGAGGTGGTGGAAGGGGCGGCGATCCAGAACTATGGATGCCTGGATTGCACACCGGATGCGGCGGATCCGCGGTTGCTGGCGGTCAGGAACCTGGTGGAAAAGCCGAAGCCGGAGGAGGCTCCCTCGCAGAATGCGATCATTGGACGTTACATTCTGACACCGCGTATTTTTGAGATGCTGGAGACGATCAAGCCTGGCGCCGGAGGGGAGCTGCAGCTGACGGACGGCATCAAGGCGCTGCTGCGGTATGAGAAGGTGTACGGCTTCAGCTACGAGGGCAAGCGCCACGATGCGGGGGACAAGCTGGGATTTCTGAAGGCGACGGTGGAGTTTGCGCTGATGCGGGAGGACCTGGGGCCTGCGTTTCGGGAGTGGCTGAAGAGCTATCCGCTGTAGGCGCCGGGATCGCGTTCGCCGGCTCGGGCGCATCGTTCGGCGGTGGGGAACATCTTATTTCCGACTGTTGTCAGAAAGGATTCCGACGTGCCCTCCTTACTCGATCCTTTGCAGCTGGGTGATCTGAAGCTTCCGAACCGCGTGATCATGGCTCCGTTGACGCGGCTGCGCGGGACGATCGATAACGTTCCGACACCGATCATGGTGGACTACTACCAGCAGCGGGCTTCTGCCGGTCTGATTCTCTCGGAGGGTACGCCGATCTCGCCTCAGGGCGTGGGCTACTCGCAGGTTCCGGGGCTGTGGTCGCAGCAGCAGGTGGAGGCGTGGAGGCCGATTACGGCCGCGGTGCACGAGGCCGGCGGCCGCATTTTCTCGCAGATCTGGCATGTGGGCCGCATCTCCGATCCGGTGTTTCTCCATGGGGAGCAGCCGGTGGCGCCGAGTGCGATCGCGGCTACGGGGCATGTCTCTGCTGCGTCCGGCCAAGGCTTTTGAGACGCCGAGGGAGCTCAGCACGGACGAGGTGAAGGAGATGGTAAGGAGCTTTCAGCGTGGCGCCGAGAACGCGAAGGCGGCCGGCTTTGACGGGGTGGAGATGCATGGGGCGAACGGGTACCTGCTGGACCAGTTTCTGCAGGACGGAACGAACCAGCGGACGGATGAGTATGGCGGGACAATCGAGAACCGGGCGCGGCTGATGCTCGAAGTCACGGATGCGGTGATTTCGGTGTGGGGGCCAAACCGGGTGGGCATGCATCTGGCGCCGCGCAGCGATACGCACGGCATCTCGGACTCGAACCCGGAGGCGACCTTTGGGTATGTCGCCAGCGAGCTTGGCCGACGCAAGATCGCGTTTATCGCGGCGCGGGAGTATATCGGGGACAGGCGGTTGGGACCGCAGCTGAAGAAGACCTTTGGCGGGGTGTACATCGCGAATGAAGGGTTCGACCGCGAAAGTGCGGACCGTGTGATCGAGAGTGGAGAGGCGGACGCGGTTGCGTTTGGAAAGCTGTTTATCGCGAACCCGGATCTGCCGATACGATTTGCGAGAGATGCTCCGTTGAACGCGCCCAATCCGGAGACGTTTTACGCGCATGGGGCAGAGGGTTACGTGGACTACCCTTCGCTCCAGGCGTAGCGAGCGCTGCTAAGCCGCGACGATGGTCGCGGCCGACGTGCGTTCGGGGGAGACTATGGGGTGGTTCCGGTGGTGAAGATGGCTTCGCCGCGCGAGCCGATGACCCGGTAGAGGGCGAACTGGCGGGTGGTTTGAGCGCGCATTTCGAAGAGCAGACTGGCGCGATTCGAGGCCTCGACATCGACGGCGTCGACGAGGCGCAGGCGCGGTGTTCGATCGAGATGAGCCTCGTCGGTGGCGCTGCGGATGGCGGGCTGGAGATTGCCGCTGACGTCTGCCTGGGCGACGATGGTGACGTAGCGGAGGTCGGGCCCGACGCCGGCCGTGTGCGCCGTGTAGACGTAGGTTGGGGTGCCGCCGTAGCTGAGGGTATACCCCTGAAGCTGCTCTTCGAGCAGAGGGATTTCCGGGGCTGGGGCGGGTTTTCGGGAGATCTTCGCGGTTGGTTGAGCCGTGGTGGACGAGCTGTGGCGGCGGACGGGCGCGGGCGCGGCTGGAGAGGTCGGTCCGGCTGCGGCGGCCAGGGGTGAGATCGCGTAGGTCTGAAGCTGGGCGCGAGCGAGCAAGCGCATGCGGGCGAGAACGGCGGCATGCTCTTTTTCGTCCTCCCACGGGCGGGCGAAGTCATGCGGCGGCCGGTTGGCGGGATCGGAGACGGCGACCATCTGCTTCAGGTTTTTTGGCAGCCCGAGAAGCTTGGGGATGTCAGTATCGCCGGCGGTGGAGCGAGCTCCGTGCTGCAGCTTCGGGCGGTCGGGATCGTCGTTGAGCGATCCCCTGCCCGAGACGGAGGAGGTATCGTTGGCCGCCTGCTTGCTCTTTTTGGCGTCGTCCGGCGAGCGGCGGCGCAGCGTGGGGCGATCGGGGTCGTTCGCGGAGGTCGGGTCCGCAGGTGTCTTCGGGTCTGGGGAGGTCGTGGAGCTGCTGTCCGTGGGCGGGGTGGAGGAGCCGCCGCGACGGCGGATGGTCGGTCGATCGGGATCGTCCGCGGGGGATTTGGGCGAGCTTGGATGCGCGTCATCCTTGGAGGTGGTGAGCACGGCCGGATTCTTCGAGGCGTGGAGGGCGGGCTCCTTGCTGGGCGCGGGTGGAGCTTTGTAGCTGCCGTAGCCGAACCAGCCGTCTTCGTAGGCGGAGTCGGCGGTCTGAAGGTGGGTGGCGTAGGCGAGGTCGAGCGTACCTCGGGCGAGTCCGGATTGCTCGAGCTCGTACTGGTTGCCGGGCGTAAGCGCGAAGGGGATGGGACGGGGGAGGTAGACGGCCGCGTCCTGAAGAGCGCCGTCGATAAAGACGGTGACCGGGACGAGGCGGCTGGCGTCCGGCTTCTTCAGATCGCCCGTCCACTCATAGACGCCGACGGCGCGGACGACCTGCTCGGGTTTTGTGACCTTGTGAGTCTGGGCGCTGCCGAGGATCGCCGGCAGCAGAGCGCCCAGGGTGAAGGTTGCGGAGAGAGTTCGCCTCATATCGTCAGATGCTTAGACGCTGTTCGCTGCCCCAAAGCTCACGTCGGGCGGGGCGTGCGCGTTGCGGTTAGGATAGACCGGTGCCCGAGCCACTGCTTCGCGTGTCCGAACTTTCGATACGGTTTGGGAGCCAGGCGGCTGTTGACGAGATCAGCTTCGAGGTTGCCGCCGGGGAGACGCTTGGCCTGGTGGGCGAATCGGGATCGGGCAAGTCCGCTACGTCGTTGGCGCTGCTCGGGCTGCTGCCGGTGTCGGCGCAGGTGAGCGGACGGATTGTGTTTGAAGGCCAGGAGCTACGCGGGCTTGGGGAGACGGAGATGCGGCGGCGGCGCGGGCGAGAGATCGCGATGATCTTTCAGGAGCCGATGACGGCTCTGAACCCGGTGATGTCGGTGGGGCGGCAGATTGCGGAGGCGGTGCGCGCGCACCATCCGGAGATGCGGCGGTCGGAGGTGGAGGAGCGGGTGCTGGCCTCCATGCGGGAGGTGGCGCTGCCTGATCCGGAGCGAAGGTCGAAGGACTATCCGCACCAGTTTTCGGGCGGGCAGCGACAGCGCGTGCTGATTGCGATGGCGATTGTGAACCGGCCGCGGCTGCTGATCGCGGACGAGCCGACGACGGCACTGGACGTGACGGTGCAGGCGCAGATTCTGGATCTGCTGCGGGAGCTGCGAAGGGCGTACTCGCTGGCGATGCTGTTTATCTCGCATGATCTGGCGGTGGTGAGCAAGGTGGCGGACCGGGTGGCGGTGATGCAGCATGGGCAGATTGTGGAGCAGGCGTCCGCGAGCGAGATCTTTCGGAGCCCGAAACATCCGTACACGCGAAGGTTGCTTGCCTCGGCGCCGACGATGCGGACCGACCGATCGCGGCCCTTGGCGACGCTCGGGTAGGGGAACCGCGGACGCGAGACGACTATGCCGATGGCGCGGATTTCGGTAGGCTAGGAGATTGGTGTGCAGGCACCGGAACACCCTTATGCGAGCCCTTATCGTCTCCGACATCCACGCCAATCTTGAGGGCCTCGAGGCGGTGCTGCGCGCGGCGGAGGATGCGTTCGATGTGCTCTGGAACCTGGGCGACATGGTGGGGTATGGCGGAAGTCCGAACCAGGTGATCGAGCGCATCCGGCCGCTGGCGCAGCTGTCGGTGCGGGGCAACCATGATCGTGTGTGCTGCGGGCTTTCCTCGGCGTTGAACTTCAATCCGACGGCGCGTGCGGCCGTGAGCTGGACGCGGAAGGAGCTGACGCCGGAGAACGTCGCATGGCTGCGCGAGGTTCCGCAAGGTCCGCTGCACCCCAAGGTCGACGGGGCGGAGTTGCTTGCGATCACATGTGCGCACGGATCTCCGTTCGATGAGGACCACTACATCCTGAACATGCGGGACGCGTGGGCTCCGCTGCAGCGGATGGACACGGTGGTGACGCTGATCGGGCACACGCATATCCAGGGCGGATTTTTGCAGAACGGGCACGAGTGGCACGAGGTGAGGCCGCGCTACCAGCGCTCGAACGCGGCGGAGCAGTGGACGCTGGAGCTGCGGGAGGGCACACGGCACCTGATCAATCCGGGCTCGGTCGGGCAGCCACGCGACTGTGACTGGAGAGCGGCGTTTGCGATCTACGACGCCGAGCGGGCGGAGATCACGTATCACCGCGTTCCGTACGATGTGACGGCGTCGCAGGGACGGATCCTGATGGCCGGGCTGCCGGAGCGGCTGGCGGAGCGGCTGCGCGAGGGCCGTTAGGCGGACTGCTGCTCTTCGAGGATTCCGGCGAGCTCTTCCCACTCGGCCAGGAGGGTTCCCTGCTGCTGCTTCATGGCGTCGATCTCGGCGGCGAGCCGCTGCGACTCGCCGGCTGAGGAGAAGACGGCGAGCTTCTCCTCCGCGGCACTGATGGCCTCCTCGAGCCGGGGGATCTCGGTCTCGGTGAACTGGACGCGCTCTTCGAGCTGCTTGAGCTTGATGGGGTTGAGGCGCTTGACGAGCGGCTTCGACGGCTCAAGGGTGTCGTCGGGGGTGTCGACGGTGGTGGCGCTCACGAGAGGGGCGGGCGGTGTGAGCGAGGCGACGACCTTTTCGGGTCCGCCCTGTTTGCGCCAGAGGTAGTCCTCGTAGTTGCCGGGGTAGATGTGCACGCGGCGGTCTTCGACCTCGAAGACGCGGGTGGCGAGGCCGTCGATGAAGTAGCGGTCGTGCGAGACGAACAGAACGGTTCCGGTGAAGTTGCGGATGGCGTCGAGGAGGACGTCTTTGGCGCGCAGGTCGAGGTGGTTGGTGGGTTCGTCGAGGAGGAGCATGTTGGAGGGAGAGACGAGCATCTTCGCCATGGCATAGCGATTGCGTTCGCCGCCCGAGAGGACGCCGAGCTTTTTGAAGACGTCGTCGCCCGAGAACATAAAGCAGCCGAGCAGGCTGCGGAGTTCGACGACCGAGACTTTGGGGGCTGCGCCGCTAATGTCGTCGAGCATACCGGCGGCGGGGTCGAGGACCTTGTACTGGTCCTGCGCGAAGAAGTCCACGAGGGCGTTGTGGCCGAGCTTGACCTGGCCGGAGGTGGGATCCTCCTGCCCGCTGAGCATGCGGATGAGGGTGGATTTGCCGGCTCCGTTAGCGCCAACGAGAGCGATGCGGTCGCCGCGGTCGATGGTGAAGCTGACGTCCTCGAGGATGGTTTTGGCGCCGCCGTCGGGGCGTGGATAGACCTTGGTGAGGTGCGAGGCCTCGATGACGGTGCGACCGCTGGACGGGGGCTGCGGAATGCTGAAGTGGATGGTGGCTTCTTCCTCGGGGACCTCGATGCGCTCGATCTTGTCTAGCTCCTTAATGCGCGACTGGACCTGCTTGGCCTTGGTGGCCTGGTAGCGGAAGCGGTTGATGAAGGCTTCGAGATCGTCGATGCGGTCGCGCTGGTTCTTGTGCGCGTTGAGGAGCTGGGACCGGCGCTCTTCCTTTTCCTTCAGGTACTTCTCGTAGTTGCCGTGGTAGAAGTGCGCGCGCTTGTTCCAGAGCTCAACCGTTTTGTTGACGGTGACGTCGAGGAAATAACGGTCGTGGGAGATGAGGACGAAGCCGTTGGGGTAATTGCGAAGGTAGTCTTCGAGCCAGTTGCGGGTTTCGAGGTCGAGGTGGTTGGTGGGTTCGTCGAGCAGGAGGAGCGAGGGCTTTTGGAGGAGGAGCTTGGCCAGCGCGATGCGCATCTGCCAGCCGCCGGAGAACTCTTCGGTGGGACGCTCCCAGTCTTCCTTGGGGAAGCCGAGGCCGCCGAGCACGGTGCCGACCTGGTAGTCGAGCGTGTAGATATCGTTGGCGTGCATGACCTCGGTGATGTGCGAGTAGCGCTCGGCGGCGGCGGCGTACTCGGGGCTTTCGTGGTGATGCTCGGAGAGTTTGGCGGAAAGGGTTTCGGCTTCCGCTTCGAGGCCGCGGAGGTCGTCGAAGACGGAGAGGCACTCCTCGAAGACGGTCTTGCCGCGCATGACGAGGCCGTCCTGGGGAAGGTAGCCGAGGGTCATGTTTTTGGCGCGGCTGATGGTTCCGTAGTCGAGCGACTCCAGGCCGGCGAGGACCTTGAGGAGGGTCGATTTGCCGGTGCCGTTGCCGCCGACGAGGCCGGTTCGCTCGTCGGGGGTGATGAGCCAGTTCGCGTCTTCAAAGAGCAGCTTCGGGCCGAAGCGCTTTCCCGCTGCAGAGAGTTGGAGCATGCCTCGATTTTCTCATCCCCGAGATGGTGGAAGAGGGGACGCGTTGGGCCCGGGAGGGAGATTTGTGCCGATGGGTGGGCGGCTGCAACCTCCGTGTCAGAGGACAAGGCCTACCCTGTCTGCTAAGGTCAAGGGGAGAGCTTGATGTCTGTCCAGCCACAGTTATTTCCCGAGTCTCCCCCCGCCACCGGACCGCAGACGACCCCCGGCATCGAGAGCTCCAGCGCCCAGGCGGAGGCTCGGTCCGGTCCCCGGACAGCCCCGGTGTGGCTGCAGCGGCTCTCGCTGTTTGTTCTGGTGCTGTTCTGCGTGTACCTCGGTGTGCTGGTGGTGGTGCTGCCGTGGTGGACGCGCATCTGGGATCACAATGCGTTTCTTCAAGCCCGACCAATGCTTGCAGCTATCTTCCATAATGGGGCGGTGCGCGGCATCATCTCCGGCCTGGGTCTGCTGGATATCTGGATCGGCATCTCCGAGGCGGTCAACTACCGCGATTACCGCGGCTGAACGAGAACAACATCATGGCAAGGCAGACCGACGGCTCCAGCGTTACGGCAGGCAGCGTTCCGGCAGGCAACATTTCGGCGGGCGACATTCCCGAACCACCCTTTGCGTACGAGAACGCTGAGTTCCTCAACTCGGCGGATGGCAGGCTGTTTCGCATCATGGCGGAGTACCAGGAGCCGATGGCACGTTTCCGGCGCGAGCGCATCCAGGACACTGTCGTCTTCTTCGGTTCGGCGCGGTTTCGGGCGCTTGACGTGGCGACCAGCGAGCTGGAGCTGCTGGAAAACACCGGCTCCGCGCGCCCCGCACCCGAGCAGGACCAACCGGCTCGACCGGAGGAGCGGGAGAGCGGCGAGATCTCGATTCGAAAGCTGCGGCTGGCCGAGGCAGCGGTCGACATGGCGAGGTACTACGAGGACGCGCGTACGCTGTCGGGAATGTTGTCGCGCTGGGCGAGGTCGCTGCCGGGGCGGCGGCACCGCTTTGTAGTGACCTCGGGCGGCGGTCCTGGAATCATGGAAGCGGCCAATCGCGGGGCGGCGGAGGCGGGTTGCAAGTCGATCGGCCTAAACATCCGGCTGCCGTTCGAGCAGCAGCCGAATCCGTACATCACCCCGGAGCTGAGCTTTACGTTCCACTACTTTTTTATGCGCAAGTTCTGGTTTGCGTATCTGGCGAAGGCGCTGATTGTCTTTCCGGGCGGCTTCGGAACGCTGGATGAGATGTTTGAGCTGCTGACCCTGGCGCAGACACACAAGCTGGCGAAGAAGATGACGGTGGTGATCTATGGGTCGGCGTATTGGAAGAGCGTGATTAACCTGGATGCGATGGCTGATCGGGGCGCCATCGCTCCCAAGGATCTCGACCTGTTCCGCTTTGCCGATACGCCGGAGGAGGCCTTCGCGTTCCTGAAGGAAGGCCTGCTCGAGCATCATCAGCCTGGGCCGGCGGTGGATCTGCAGGCGGGTTCCGAGGACAGCGCGATTCCGTCGTACCCGGCGCCGAGCGCGCAGGAGGTCCTGGGCCCGGACATAGCACGCACGCGCTAGCGACCGCTGGAAACCACGTGAGACGCCGGTTTACCGGCTCAGCTCCCCGGCGTAGACCGCGAAGGGGGGAAGGGTGATGGCGCGCAGAGGCATGGCGCCCATGCCGCCGTCAGACCTCGCGAGCGTGCGCAGGAACGATCCGCGGAGGCGCAGGGTAGTCATGTCGCCCACGAGCGAGAGCGTGATTGGGCTGTTGGTGAGGTTGCAGAGTATGACGATCGGAGCGCCTCCGGCAGGCGGCTGCCGCACCCGGACGAGCGCACCCTCCGCGTCGTGATCGAGCAAGAGGTCCTTTCCCGAACGCAAGTCTGCGTTTCCGCGATGCAGGCCGCTCCACAGCCGATACCAGGCGAAGCTGGAGCTCTGTCCTGCGGCGTCCGACGCATGCGCCAGATCGACGTCGTCGACACGAAGCAGGACGACGCCCCCGGAGCCGAGCAGAGCGGTCGCCAGAGCTCGCGCGGCGGCAGGGTTTGCTTCCCCGTCGTGTCCGCGCTTAGCAGAGGCACCGGGCCGCGGCCACTGGGAGGAGCCTGCGCATGCGCGAGAGCGAGACGCATCGGCATGGCACCGTTGTTGAGGGAAGGCAGCGCGATGCGAGCGAGGTCTGGCTGGCCGGCGCGGGCAACCGCAGTGTTGCGGAAGGCGCCGCGTTCGCCGGAGGTTGAGGAGGGCCCGTTCGGCGACTGGGAAGGGGGATTCGCGACGCGGGATTTCCCCGCGATCAGAATGCGCGCTCCGACGTAGCCGCGCAGCACGCCGCGGATGGCACGCATAGCGTCCGGATCGTCACGGTCCAGCGAGAGGCCAGTCACGCCATGGTTCAACCAGAGGCGCGCGTCATCGGTCAGGGCCGTTCCCTGCGCGCCGGGTCGGACGCCGACCAGGATACGTATGCCACGTCGCGCCGCTTCGCGCACGAGATCATCGAAGTCGTCCAGGGTTCCGTAGCGGGGGTCGATGGCCACGGCTGAGGTGGCGGCATGCGCCGCGACCTCGGCCGGAGCTCCTGGAGCCGGCGTCTCGTTCTCGACATGCTGGTTGCTATCGTGCTTGAGATTTCCAAGATCTTCCAAATCTTCAAGGAGCAGAGCATCGATGCCGAGGGTCCGCAAATCATCGAGACGTAGCGCGAGACGCCTCAGGGTGGCGCCCTCTGCCGGGTCTCCCAGCGTGGCCAGGCTGTCGGGCTCGACCTCGCACAGGACTGCGTGCGGCCACCAGGGTTCGGCCTCCATGCCTGATCCGGCCCAGCCGGGACGCGCCAGCGACTGCGCCGATGCGCCCGCAGACCCGCACAGGAGAGCGAGCATCATCAGGCTGACTCCAACGAGATTGGATCGAGGGCCGAAGCGCCGGGACCACGTTGACGCCATGCTTTGCTCTGACACGTGCCATGCTTCCATGCTCGGCTGCTCACCTCGGCGACTTACGACGATGCTACCCGAAGCAGATATACTTGACAGCGTTCGGGCGGCATCCAGCGCACTTCGTACTGGAGCCGCACTGGAGGCAATATGAGCTTGACACAGCCCCGCGACTCGGGGCGCGATGGACCAGCGCGGAAGATCACGGCGCAAACTCTTGCGGAGCGTAAACGCAACGGGGAACCGATCACCGCGCTCACGGCATACGACTACCCAAGCGCTCGGCTGGTGGATGAGGCCGGGATCGACGTCCTGCTGGTGGGCGATTCGCTGGGTATGACGGTGCTCGGATACGCCGATACGCTCCCCGTGACGGTGGACGAGATGCTCCATCACACGCGAGCTGTGCGGCGCGCCGTGCGGTCTTCCCTGCTGGTCGCCGATATGCCGTTCGGCAGCTATCAGGTCTCGGAGGTGGAGGCCGTGCGAAATGCTGTGCGCTTCGTGAAGGAGGCTGGAGCGGAGGCGGTGAAGATCGAGGGCGGGGCCAACCGATCGGCGCTGGTGGATCGCCTCACCCGAGCCGAGATTCCCGTGGTGGGGCACATCGGTCTCACGCCACAGTCGGTGCACCACATGGGTGGATACCGGGTGCAGGGAAGGACCTTCGCCGCGGCGGAGGTGCTGCGGTCGGACGCCGCCGCAATCGAGGCCGCAGGGGCGATCGCGCTTGTGCTGGAGGGTGTGCCTCGGGAGGTCGCCGCGGCCATCACGCGGGATATGTCCATCCCGACTATCGGCATCGGCGCCGGACCGGACTGCGATGGCCAGATCCTGGTCTTCAACGATCTGTTCGGCCTTACCTTCTCCCCGGCTGCAAAGTTCGTTCGCCGCTATGGGGATGCGGGCGAGTTGATGCGTCAGGGGATCGCGCGATATCGCGAGGACGTAACCGCGCGCGCGTTTCCCAGCGACGCTGAGAGCTACCATCTGCCGACTGCCGTGCGCGAGGAGATGGAAGCGATCGATCGTGTGCCGACCCGGAGCGCGTGACCGATGAGAGTCGTCACCACCATCCGGGAGGTGCGAGAAGCATGCCTTGCGCTGCGGGGTCGCGACGTCTCTTCGCCACTGCGGCGACTCGGTCTCGTGCCGACGATGGGCGCGCTCCACACCGGGCATCTTTCGCTGGTTTGCGCGTGCAGGCAGGAGTGCGACATCAAGGCGGTGTCCATCTTCGTCAATCCGACGCAGTTCGGTCCGGCCGAGGATCTTGCACTGTACCCGCGCACCTTTGAGGAGGACTGTCGCATGCTGGAGGCGGAGGGCGTCGATCTGCTGTTTGCGCCGGAGGTGCCGGAGATCTATCCCGGTGGACAGCTCCGATCCTTTGTGGATGTGGGCGAGATTGGAGAGCGGCTGGACGGTCGATCTCGCCCCGGTCACTTTCGCGGCGTGGCGACGGTGGTCTTAAAGCTCTTCGGGATCGTCACGCCGGATGTGGCGTACTTTGGGCAGAAGGACGCGGCGCAGGTGGCCGTCATTCGCGTGATGGTCGAGGACCTGAACCTCCCCGTTCGTGTCGTTGTGTGCCCGATCGTGCGGGAGAGCGATGGCGTGGCGCTGAGCTCGCGGAACCGCTATCTCAGCGCATCCGAGCGGGTGGAGGCGCGCGCTCTCTCGGCGGCGCTTCGGCATGTGGAGGCTATGGCCGGGGCTGGTGCGACGGAGGCGTGGAGACTCCGCGACACCTTGCACGAGGATCTTGGGGCATCGCCCGGGTTGCGCATCGACTACGCCGAGGTCGTCGATCCGGAGACGCTGCTGCCGCTCGCCAGCACCGTGCGCGGAGCTCTGGTCGCGGTCGCGGCCTGGATTGGAAGCACGCGGCTGATCGACAACATCCTCCTAACCCCCGCGGGAGAGAGGGCTTCGCGGTGAGAGTGCTGCTGGGCGTGTGTGGGGGGGTTGCCGCGTACAAGGCCGCGGAGCTGGTGCGTGCGCTGCAGCGGCGAGGTTTCGATGTGCAGTGCGCGATGACGGACGGAGCGATGCAGTTTGTGCAGCCGCTCACGTTTGCGGCACTCAGCGGGCGGCAGGTGATTACTTCGCTGTGGCATCCGCAGCCCAGCACGGAGCCAGGCGCGATTGAGGAATTCCCCATCGAGCACATCGCTGCCGTGCAGGAGTCGGCGGCGTTGGTCATTGCGCCGGCCACCGCGAATCACATCGCCAGGTTCGCCCACGGCATCGGCGATGACTTCCTTTCGACGGCCTACCTGGCGGCGACGTCGCCGATCGTTCTCGCGCCCGCCATGAACGTAAACATGTGGAACCACCCGGCAACGCGGGAGAACGTTGCTGTGCTGCAAGAGCGGGGCACGCGCTTCGTTCTGCCGGGCTCCGGCTATCTTGCCTGCGGCATGGTCGGCGGCGGCCGCCTGGCCGAGGTGGAGGTGATCGCGGACGAGGTCCTGCGCGTCACGGCACAGACCCATGACCTTGCCGGCGAGGTGGTTCTGGTCACCGCCGGTGGAACGCGTGAGCCCATCGATGCGGTGCGCTACCTGGGGAATCGATCGAGCGGAAAGATGGGCCATGCGCTGGCCGAGGCCGCGGCGGCGCGGGGCGCACGCGTGCATCTGGTTACCGCGGCTTCCGTTCCGACCGAGAGTGCGATCGACGTGTACCGGGTGAATACCGCGGCAGAGATGCGTGCCAAGGTGATGGAGCTTCTGCCGACGTGCACAATGGTCCTGAAGGCAGCGGCCGTGGCTGACTTCCGGACGCGCGAGATTCCGCGGGGCAAGCTGAAGCGTTCCGGTGCGCTTACGCTGGAGCTGGAAGCGACGGAGGATATTGTGCGGGAGGTCGTCGAACGCCGCGGTCCGGGAACGCTGGTGTTGGCGTTCGCGGCCGAGGTTGCGGATCCTGTTGAGAGTGCGCGGTTGAAGCTCGAGCGCAAAGGAGTGGACGCGATCTTTGTCAACGACGTTTCCCGGGTGGATGCCGGCTTCGACGCGGATACGAATGCCGGTCATCTTCTAACCAGAGAGGGCAGCGTCGAGCTCCCGCTGATGTCGAAGCGTGAGCTTGCGGATCGCATCCTGAATGAGACCCTCAAGCTGAAATCCTGAGACGGAGCTGAGGGCGCACCAGGCGCGGAGATCAGACGGAGGTGCGAGCGTGCTGCACCATTTCGACCAGGGCCTTGCGCGTCTCCCCCGCGGTGCGAACCTCTTGGGGGAAGTTTATGCGGGCTCCCTTTATGCCTTCCGCCGTCTTGAATCGCAGGTAGAAGCCAAGTCGATCGACCGAGGTCATGGTCGGGTCGACGGCGTCGAGCGACGCGTGGGTGCGCGCCAGCAGGATCATGGAATCGACATGATCGGCGTTCATGTGAGCGAGGATGCCGGGCGCGTCGGCGGCCAGCGGGTCGGCGGTTGCGTGGGCGTACTCCGCGGCTGCGACCCAGCCCATGACGCCGAAGCCGCCGACGTAGTACACGTCCAGTGGTTGGAGGCGGAAGAAGCTGAAGTCCGTGAAGTCAACCCAGTAGCGGCTGTTCTCGTGACGTGCCAGGTACAACTCACGGGTTTGGGCGAGATCGCTCTCCGGCACCGGCTGGGCCTCGCCCACCACGGTGGCGCGGGCTGCGCCGAGTGGGTCGACCTCGATGGCGCCCTGCGCGACGAAGAGGCTGGATCGTGGGTCAGACTTAAGGTTCTGCGTATGCATGGCCATGTTGCTGATCAGAAAGATGGGCCGGCCGAAGGAATCCACCGCGTATGGCATCAACGAACCAAAGGGAAAGCTCGCGTGCTTGCGCGACATCGTGGACAGTGTTGCGACTGAAGCTAGCGAGACCAGGGTTCTGACCCGCTCTGCGTAGCTCGGCTCCGGCAGCTGCGGAAGCGCTGGGCCGGTATAGGCGTGCTGGCGGGGTACGGATGCTTCGGTGGGTGACATAGGACTCCCTTGATTGGAGGACTAACGGCGGAGGCCGCATTCCATGCAGCCTCCGCCGATCGAGAGCTGCTAGGAGGTGCTATCTCGAAAGCCTTTGACCTGGTCGTGCGAGGATTTGATGTGAATCTGCTGCTTTTCGAGCAGCTGTCGGACCGGGCCACTTACCGCTCCGCCGTTCAAGGCTTCCTGGTAGGCCTTCTTCGCCACATCCTCGCCCTGCTCCGCGGTCTCAAGCAGCGTGTGATCTCCGCCGCCCAGCTTGGCTTTCAGATCTCCCCACGTGCGATGGATGGCGCCGGACGCGGTTCCACCGACATCCGAGCCGATACCCGCGGCAGCTTCCAACTCACGCGCAAACTCCCCGCGGGTCTGAGCTTCCTTGATGAAAAAGGATTTCTTCTGGGGATCTTTCAAGTGCTCCCCAATATCGGCGAATCCGCGGTGTCCATCGTTCAGCACCTCTATTACGGTCTTAACAAGATCCATTACCTCTGCCATGCGTTGTCTCCTCTGCGTAGCTTTGAGGATAGCCCAGAGCTTGTGGTTGGCTGCCTGCGTTGCCAGGCTTGAGCAGATCAAAGCCGGGGTCTTTTATGCGCCCTCGGCGGAGCCTTGCTCACTCTCGGCCTTACCGGAGGGGAGGCTGACTGTAGGTTTCGGAGGCGGTCCGGGCTTGGGCTTGCTTGCGGCGGATCGCGCCCTCCGACCTTTTTCCTTCGCTGCCGCCTTTGGGGCAGCCGAAGTTTCCGAAGATCTTGCGACCGCAGTCGATTGGGCAACCTCGGTTGAACCCGCGCCGACCGCCTTCCGTGTCGCCGATCGTTCTGAACTCTTCCCGGGAGCCTGGCTTTCCGCCCCGGCAGGGCGAGACCGACGGCTTGCTTTCGGAGCCGCCGTCGGCGCCTTCTCCGCAGCAAGCAGCTTCGCCTTGGGAGGCTGTGGCGTAGCAGCCGATTGAGAGCTGGTGGAGGCGCCCTGGGTTCGGTTGCTCGATCCCTTCGGGCGTCCGCGACGCACCGCTGGTGGGTCGGCCAACAGCTCACGGGCACGTCGCAGGCGCTCAATCTCCCCGTCAATCGCGGCGATCATCTCATGCGTGTTCATGGCAACCAGTGTATGCGGAGCTTACCCCGGAGGGGAGGAGAGAGGAACCCTACTCCGCACTATCGGACGCAGGCGCAAGCCGCGCTGCCGGCACTGCCAGGCTGTCCCGAGCGGCACGGAGGCTCCGGCTGACCAGGCGGCTTGTCGATTCACGCACGATCAGTTCGGGCTCCACGACGATCACCTCCCCGCGCCCCAACGTCGCGGGCGAGGTTGCCTTTCCGACGATCGCCTCGGCAGCCAGCAGGCCCATGGCATGGAGCGGCTGACGGATGGTCGTGAGCGCGGGGTTCTGAAAAGCCGCCGATTGCACGTCGTCGAAGCCGATGACCGAGACATCCTCGGGCACTCGGAGCCCCGCCTCGCGCAAGCTCCGAATCGCGCCGATCGCCGACACGTCGTTGAAGGCAAACAGCGCCGTAAAGCGCCGACTGGTTCCAAGCAGGCGTTGCGTGGCCAGGTAGCCGGGTTCGGGCGAAGGTCCATCGCCCTCGAGCTGCGCCATCAACTCGGGCCTGAGACAGAGATCAAGACGAGATGCCGCGGCGCGGATCGCCCCGAAGCGCAGCTCTGTATCCGAGCTGAAACTCTGGCCCTTGATGACGGCGATCTCGCGGTGTCCGAGGTCCGCCAGATGGTCGAGCGCCAGCTCCGCCGCGCGGCGGTGATTGAGAACGATGCGCACCGCGGCCTCCTGCGCCTCCGGGCACGAGACGGCAACGGTAGGCAGAACGCCGGCGTGTGCGATGGCCGTGTCGATCGCCACGATGCCGTCGACGGCTCGCTCGGCCAGCATGGCCTGGGATCGCTCGACCAGCTTCGGCTGATGGTGGTGGCTGATGAGAAAGAAGACGTAGCCGGCCTCGAGCAGGCCATGTTCCAGGCCTGAGAGGACCAGCGTTGCGTACCCCTCCGAGATCTCCGGAACAAGGACGCCGATAGTCATGGAGCGACCGCGGCGAAGCGATCGGGCCACCCCGTTCGGCCGGTAGTTGAACTTCTGGGCGGCAGCGAAGATGCGTTCCTGCGTCACCTTGGGGATGGATTTGGCGGCGGGGGCGCCGTTCAGGACGCGGGAGATGGCAGCAGCCGAGAGGCCCAGATGGTCGGACAGTGTCGCCAGCGATACCTGCCCCCTTCCCTGCTGCTGATCCGCCGGCCCGCGGGTATCTTTGAGCGAAGAAGTCACGCTGATGAGTTTGGCACAGTCGCACGTCGTTTTAGCGGACCTGAATTCGGCTTGACAGAACTTCCGGGGGAGGAGCAAGCTTTGGGGCGGCTCAAACGTTTGCCCAAACTCCGATCCCTACGCCGACCCCTGGTCCGCGGCGAAGAAGACAGCGTTCCGAACTATCATTTAGGAGGCCAAAATGCAACGTCACCAACAAAATTCGAAGTCCTCGCGGCGCCGCCAAGCTCTGCGCTTCGCGTCGATCGCGATACTCAGCGTCTGTGGAACCGCGGCGCACGCTCAGTTCCGCGCTTCCATCCAGGGCACCGTCAGTGATCCTACCGGAGCCGTGGTTCCCAATGCGACGATCACGCTGGTCGACAACGAGACGAACCGGACGCTCACCGCAACCAGCAACGAAAGCGGCGTTTATAACTTTAACGCGTTGCCTCCGGATCACTTCACCCTGACGGCGACCGCGCCTGGATTTCGTAAGCAGGTTCTCAGCAGCTTGACCATTACTCCAGACCAGATCAACGGCGTCAACGTTGAGCTTGCGCTGGGCGACACAAGCACGAGCGTGACCGTCAGCGGCGATCAGGCTCCGCCGCTCGACACGGCGAGCGCAACCATCGGCGGCAACGTCGATAGCAATGAGATCCAGCATCTGCCCTCGTCCGGACGAGATATCTTCCAGCTGGTGCAGCTGGCGCCGGGCGTCTTCGGCGATGGCTCCCAGTCGGCGAGTGGAACCGGGGCCAACAACCTGCCCGGCAGCCAGGGTCCCGGCGGCGCAAACCGGGCAAATGGCATCTTTCAGACAGAGAACGGCCCGCAGGCGAACGCCAACGGCGGACAGTACGAGACCAACAGCATCCAGATTGACGGCATCAGCACGGTCAGCTCGGTTTGGGGCGGCACCTCTGTCATCACGCCGAATGAGGACTCAGTCGGCAACCTAAAGGTCGTCTCAAATGCCTATGACGCGGAGAATGGACGCTTCAGCGGCGCACAGATTCAGCTCACCTCGAAGACCGGCACGAATGAGTTCCACGGCAGCCTGTTCTTTCGCGCAAACCGGCCCGGCCTGAATGCGTACCAGCGCTACAACGGTGCAAGCAGCGTTCGCCCTGGAACTCTGGCGGACCGCGGCCTCCAGCGGGACACAACCCGGTCGAACCAATACGGTGGAAGCGTGGGTGGTCCCATCCTGCATAACCGGCTGTTTGCCTTTTTCGCCTATGAAACGCAGCGAGACAGGTCCAGCCAGACCAACACGGCCTGGTATGAGACCGACGCATTTCGTGCTCTCGCGCCGGCAAACAGCATCGCCAGTCAGTTCCTGACGTTTCCCGGGGCAGCCGTTTCTGCCACATCGATCACGAATCAGACTTGCAAAGATGCCGGATTTGTTGAAGAAGTGAACTGCCGCACGATAGCCGGCCAAGGTTTGAATCTTGGTTCGCCGCTCAAGCAGGCTTTGGGAACGCAGGATCTCTCCTGGCGAAGCACGACCAATCCAGGTCTTGGCAGCGGCCTGAGCAACGTGGCTGACATTGCGAACTACAACACCACGAATCCGACGACACAGACGGGAGACCAGTACAACGGTCGTCTGGATTCAGACGTGACCAAGAACGATCACGTCGCCTTCGCGATCTACTGGGTACCACTCACCCGTACGAACTACAGCGGCTCTACTCGGTCCTACAACCTTTTCCACCACAATCAGACGAATGACGCCTACTCCCTTATCTGGAACCACGTCTTCTCGCCATCGTTTCTGAACGAAGCGCGGGCGAACGATGCGGGGTATCGCTGGAACGAGATCACCTCCAATCCGCAGGAGCCCTTCGGCCTCCCTTCCCTCAACGTGGACACAATCGGCAACATCAGCCTTGGTCAGTTTGGCGCACCTGGGCCAAGCAATCTAAACCAGCACACCTATACCTACAAGGACGTCGCAACTAAGATCACCGGCAACCACAGCATCAAGTTCGGAGGTGAGGTGACTCGCCTTTACTACCTCAACAACCCGGTCTATTCCGCACGTCCGAGCTACAACTTTTACAACATCTGGGATCTTCTAAACGACGCGCCGCACACGGAGAACGGAACGTTTAACCCAAGGACCGGAACACCTACGACCAACCGACAGGACAGCCGCTCGACCCTGTACGGCTTCTTCGTGCAGGACGACTGGAAGGCCCGGCCCAACCTCACATTGAATGCGGGCCTGCGCTACTCCTACTTCGGTCCGCTCTCCTCGAAGCAGAACAACCTGAACCGGGTGCTGCTTGGCTCGGGCCCGACCACCTTTACCAATCTCAGCATTCGCCGCGGAGGCAACCTGACCGACGCGCAGAAGGGAAACTTTGGGCCGCAGTTTGGCTTTGCCTTCAGCCCGGACATGTTGCACGGGAGAGCGGTTATTCGCGGCGGCTACGGCCTGAGCTTTAATCAGTCGGAGATCTCGATCACTGGCAACGCCGGCAACAATCCTCCCAACGTCATCGGTGCGGGTTTCAGCAGTGCGAATCCCACCGCTATCGACCCACGAATCGTCTATAACGTCGCAACTGATCCACGCTCTCTCTTCGGCTACCCTCCGAATCCAAACACGATCAGTGCCTTCAACTCGGCGAATCTTCCGCTTGCGGGAGGGGCTTATATCGTGGCGTATCAAGCCACCCAACCGACGATTTACACGCAGCACTTCTCGCTGGATACACAGATCGACTTGGGTCACCAGCTAGTTGCGTCGGTCGGGTACCAGGGCAGCCTTACCCGGCACCTAATCATCAACTCGCAACTGTACGTGAACGGCTTTGCCCAGGGCCTGGCGCAGAATCCGCTGGTGCAGAACGTTCAATACTTCGGCAACAACGGCACGGCGAATAACAACTCTCTCCTGCTCGGCTTGAAGCAGCAGTTCTCGCACCACGTGCTGTTCGACGCAGAGTTCAGCTATGCCAAGACCATGGATACTGGGTCAGGGCCGTTCTACCAGGACCCCTACCCCTATGATCCGAGCCGGGCGTATGGCCGGTCGGACTTCAACTATGGCAAGGCCTTCAAACTGTACGGCGTATGGCAGCCGGTCTTCTTCCATGGCCACGATCTGCTTTCGAAGGTTGCCGACGGCTGGTCGATCAGCAGCATCTTCAACATCCATACGGGATTTCCCTTCACGGCGAACTACCAGGTCCCTGGCGGAAGTCTCTACTATGCCTCCAGCGGCTACGGCCAGCTTCGTCCGGCAAACTACAACCGGAACGGGGGCAACAACCACGGCAACGCCGCATTTGAAAACGGCAGGCCCAACCTCAACTTCCCACAGGCGGGACCCGACCAGCCCTACTTCATTCTGCCCTTTGCTCCCGTCTCCGGCGCCTCCGGCTTTGCTGCTGGTCTGCCCACGCCAGGGATCAGCAGGAATTCTTTCGACGGCCCGGGGTATCGGGATGTAGACGCGACACTAACCAAGTCCTTTGGCCTGCCAAGCGGCAGAGTCATCGGCGAGCATGGGGCTATCGAGATTCGTGCCGATGCCTTCAACCTGTTCAACCTGACGAATCTGCAATCCAGCAGCATCGTTACGGATATCAGCTTGCCGAACTTCGGCCAGGCGCAGAACGGCCTTGCCGGACGCATCGTCAACCTGCAGGCGCGTTTCAGCTTCTAGGCTGCCTGCCGCTCTACCGTACGAGAGGGTGTGCTTACGAAGCACACCCTCTTTCTTGTTGTTGACCACCTTCACCGGCCTTTATCTCTCTTTCCTCCCGAGGCGCCATGGCACGAAATCGGCTGAATCTTCTTCTGCTCTCTTTGTGGCTGCTGTGTCCGGGCTGGCAGAGTTTCGCAAGGGCGCAACAGATGTCCAATGAAGTCGTGACGGTTGACGCAAAAGCACCGACGACGCCGTTCCCACACTTCTGGGAGCAGATGTTCGGCTCAGGACGAGCGATCCTTACGCTGCGCGACGCATACCGGCAGGATGTCCGCGCCGTAAAGAAGGTGGCCGACTTCCGCTACGTCCGCTTTCACGCGATCTTTCATGACGAAGTCGGCGTCTACAACGAGGACGAGCATGGCAATCCGGTGTATAACTTCGCCTACGTCGATTCCATCTACGATGGCCTGCTCAGGGACGGCGTCCGGCCGATGGTGGAGATCAGCTTCATGCCCAAGAAGCTCGCCTTCAACCCGGACGCGCTGCATCCGTTCTGGTACAAGCCGAACGTCTCCCCGCCCAAGAGCCTCGAGCGCTGGGATGGACTGATCCAACACTTCGCGCAGCACCTGGTCGATCGCTATGGCATCGATGAGGTCTCGCAGTGGTACTTCGAGGTCTGGAACGAACCGAACATCGACTTCTGGAACGGAGTTCCGCGGCTGGAGTCGTACTTCGAACTCTACGACCATACCGCGCGCTCGCTCAAAGGCGTCAGCCCGCGCCTGCGTGTCGGCGGTCCGGCGACGGCCGCGGCGCAGTGGGTGCCGGAGTTCCTCGCGCACACCGCGGAGAACCATGTTCCGGTCGACTTCGTTTCGACCCATGGATACGCAGACGACACGGTCGAAAACATGTTTGGCACGCACGAAGTGATCCGGATGGATGACCGCGTGGGGCGTGCCATAGCGAAGGTACGCGGCGAGATCGATCGCTCCCAAGCGCCGAAGCTGCCGCTCTTCTGGACCGAGTGGAACGTACCCGGCATGCTCCAGGCGCGCGACACCATCTTCGTTGGACCTGCGCTTGCCAACACCATCCGCGAGTCCGATGGCCGCGTCGACATACTCTCGTTCTGGACCTTTTCGGATGTGTTTGAGGAGGGTGGACCAACCTCTGGTCCGTTCCGCGGCGACTTCGGCCTACGCGCCTTCGACGGCATTAACAAGCCCAGCTACTACAGCTACGGTCTCCTGCATCAGCTGGGCGAGCAGCGACTGGCGAGTTCCTCCGCAAACGTGATCGTGACCCGAACGGCGAACGGGGATCTGGCTATCGCGGCGTGGAACCTGGTGGACGCCGATCAGGTTGGGGCGGAGCACGTCCTTGATCTGCGGGTAGTGGGCGTAAGTCCCAGGGCCGAGGTGACCATGCAGAGTGTCGATCGCGACCACGGCAACGTACTGCCGCGATGGGCGGCGATGGGCAAACCCGGAAATCCGAGCCCCGCTCAGGCCGAGCAGCTTAACCGCGAGACGGCACTCGCGGCGCCCGAGAGATCCAGGCTTCATGATGGCGCACTTCACCTGAACCTGTCTGCGAACGCTCTGGTGCTTGTCCGGATCTCCGGGTCAGAGAAGACCAGCGGCGAGAGAACGCCTCGCTAGTCTTTCGGTGCGATCTCACTCATCCTCTCGCCGCACCCGAGGCGCGCTCTCGTGCCCGCGATACATGCGGCTCAGGGTACCCGCATCGTCGATAGGCGGCAACGTCAGCAAGGTAGGCAGAAGACGGACAAGCCGCTGTTGCAAGGAAAGGATCTCCGGACACTCCGCGAAGACGGCCCGGCTTCTCTCGGCGAGCAGGCGGACAGCCTGGTCGATGTGGGGAGATGCCGGAGCTTCGCTTCTATGCTGGCTGTCCCACCAGGTACTCGAGGGCATGACCGAGCACCTCCAGAGCTCTCCCCTGAACTCGTGAAGGCCTCCGGCGCGTCTCTGGAACACGAACGTTTCTGCGTCGATCCGCTAAAGGAGAGAGGTTGGCGGGACCGGCAAAGGCTGCCCTGATCCCAGCGACAGCAAGGTTGAATGAGTGGAGCACGAGTGAAGACCTCCTCCTACAGCTATCGGCAGGTCGGCCGGAAAGCTTAGCGTGTCACTCGCGAAAACTTGGGTGGAGGGTTATGCGGCCGGAAAGAGCGCCGCGACGAGACCTTCCCTCTCAGCTGTCTGACGTGATGCTGACGGAATCCGGCACAGAGGCTGGCGCGTCCGTGACGACGAAGCCGTCCGCGATCGACAGGTGCCGGTCAAGCGCCTCGATTCCGCGGTCGAGCTCCTTCCGGGTAATGATCAAAGGTGGAGCGATGATGAGATGCGAGACCCAGGCCTGGATGGTGATGCCGTCCGCGAGCATCCTCCCGGCAATCTGGTCGACCACGAGCGGAGCTCCGGAGACCTTGTCGGCGTAGGTATTGAACGGCTCCTTCGAGGTTCGGTCCTTCACCAGATCGAGAGCCCAGAAGAGCCCTTTACCGCGAACATCGCCGACGCTGGGGTGGCTCGCCTGGAGTTGGCTCAGCCTCTCCTTGAGGTATGGCCCTAGCTGCGCCGCACGCTCGACGAGGTTGAGCCGCTTCATCTCCCGGATGGTGGCGACGGCGGGGGCAAGCGTCATCGGGTGAGCCTCATAGGTGTGCCCGTGCGCGAAGTAGTGATCCTGGAAGAAGTCGCCGATCTTTTCGGAGGTGGCGCAGAGACCCAGCGGAACATAGGCGGAGGTGATGCCCTTGGCCGTGGTGAGGATGTCAGGGATCACGTTCCAGTGATCCATCGCGAACCATCTGCCGGTGCGGCCCCAACCGCTCATCACCTCGTCGGCGATCAGGAGCACGTTGTTTTCGTCGCAGATCCGCCGCAGCTTGGGCATGTACTCCTCGGGCGGAACGATGACGCCGTTGGTTCCCACAACCGGCTCCACGAGCACCGCTGCCACGTCCGACTCGTTGCGGATCATATGCTCCAGGTAGTCGGCGCAGGCGATGTTGCAGCCGGGATAGGTGTGGCGGATGGGACACTTGTAGCAGTGGACCTCCGGCCCGAACAGAACGCCCTGGCTCTTGGCGCGTGGCTCGGCCGCCCATCGGCGCGGATCGCCCGTGGCGGCGATGCTGGAGCTTGTGGACCCATGGTAGGACCGATAGCGCGAGATGATCTTAGTCTTGCCGGTGTACATGCGAGCAATTTTGAACGCTGCCTCGTTCGCGTCCGTGCCTGAGGTCGTGAAGAAGAATCGGTTCAAGCCCTTTGGAAGCACCTCCAGCAAAAGTCGCGAGAGCTCAGCGCGGGCAGTGGTGGCGTACCCGGGCATGGCGTACGCGAGCTCCTGCGCCTGCCTGGCGATGGAATCGATGACGGCCTGATTTTTGTGCCCAAGGTTAGAGCACATAAGCTGAGCGGAAAAGTCCAAGTAGCGCTTGCCACTGCCGTCGACGATGTAGCAGCCTTCGGCGTCGACGATGCGCATGGGGTTCCAAACCTTCTGGAAGCGCCACGTCGCGTAATTGGTTTCGCGCGTAATCCGCACGACGTCCTCCGAACTGAGGGCTTCGGAGTCTGTGGCGGGGTGCGTCAAGGCATCGTCAGCGGGCGTCATACTCATGATCGTCGAGAACCTTTCTTCTTCCAGGTGAGTCGGCGAGGCGCTGAGCGAAGCGCCGATCTGCCTCGTTCGCGCCCTGCCATCACGTATCTCAGCGCGATGCCGGTGCTTTCTGCGACAACGTAATCCATCGAGCACATGGACCTACAGAATAGTAGGCCAGCGTCGCGAGACGGATCAACGCGCAGACTACACCTGGGGCACGAGCCTGGGTGACGGCGTGATGAACGCAGGCAACAGGACATGAAGGATGCCATCGCACAAAGCGATGGCCTGAACGCGTCTGCCTTGTTGCACGGGTCACCCGGTTGACCGTTAAGAGTCTCACCCTCACACCATCTGTTTCCCGGATGCCCGGATAGACGTATAGCAGTCGGGAGAAGTGACTGCGTACGTTGGAGCCATGGCCATACTCCGGTGAGGTACTCTGCAGCGTTTGGCCGACTACGTGGTGGATTTTCGGCTGCGCCAACTTCGATATCTACACCGCGATTTCGGAAGCGGAGCCGAGTCCTATGGCGGACTTTCGGGCTACAACAAGAAGGGTGTTGGGGTCCAGAACGAGATCGAGGCCGTTATCACCGCCCATACGCTTTATGTCGTCCCGCCACTCACAAGAAGCAGTGAGACAGGCCCAGGCTGTGCACCAGGGCCGACATCGCCGATCGGGTCAAGGGAAGATCTACGCGCACCCCCTCGACTACTGATGCTGTTCCGCGGGTACACCTAGAGTCACGTAGATCTGCCGAAGCCGTTCCCCGACGACATCGCAGCCGCAGATCTGCTGGACTCTGTTCCTCCCAGCGCTGCCGATGCGGTTGGCATACGTTGGATCGGCTAGCAGCTTCGTAAACTGTTCGGCGGTGGACTCGGCATCGCCGACCTGGCGAACAGACCGTCGTGCCCGTCGGTGATCAACTCCGCAAGCCCCCCGACGGGCGTACAGACGACTCGCCGGCCGTGGCTCATCGCCTCCAGAACAGACATTGGCAAATTGGGGAGCCCACAGAGGCGTTTGGTCAAACAGCGACTCCGGGCTGGAGGCGTGAACATGCACCACGATGCGCTCCGGAAGAGGCGAGCCAAGGCAAGGATCGGCAGCCTTCGCAACAGACTTGTCTGTCCGGCGAGGTGAACGTGAACGAGGTCTGCCCGGGCGATCTTCAGCGGAGCGCGTAGATAAGCGAACGGGGCGGCGCGAACTTGCGAGGCGCGCTCCCGTCTGTAAAGGTGGACAGCAGATCACAGTTCATCTCCTGCCATACAGGCAGTTTCTGGTGTAGCCGCACGACGGAGGAAGATGCCGCCCCGCGAGGTTGATCGCGGAGCAACGACCAGAACTCTCGGAGAGGCCGCTTCCGCTCGAGATGCCTGCATGGAAGAGCAGAGGAGCTGTGCCCTGAAAGAGACTCCAGGTTAGCGCGATCAGGGGAAGAGAGGCGATCCACACTGGGAACGGCACCGTCGAAGCGCGTCAGCAGGGCGAGGTAGACGCACCCAAAATTTCAGGACGGCCACGACGAGGTGTTTCGCGACAAAGCCATTTTCCATCATGCCTTATATTCGCGCGAGCAGGCTTGCTTCGGCACGGCCCAGCGAAGCGGAGCGCAGAAGAGAGGAGGCGAGTATCGGCGGAAGTGCCGCCTGATCGATGTTCCTCCAGGGACCCGCGCTTTCGCCAGCACGCAGCAGCTGTGCGACGACGATTAGGGGCGTCCAGGCGGCAGCCAGGCACAGCAGAGCGTAGGCCGGGCGCCACTGCGCCAGCGCCGCCCAGGGGCCAGCCAGAGCAGATTGACGGCAATGACGAAGAGTATGGTGCGCTCGTGTCCGAACCGTCGGGCCAAGTGTTGAAAGGCATGCGACCGATGGGGCGCGTACCACTGGTGACGCCGCAGGATGCGCTTGGCAAGTGTAAGGCTGGCGTCGATGATGAACACGCCCAGCAGGATCAACGGAACAAAGGGCGACAGGGCACTCCGGAAGGCCGCCAAGAGCGTCAGAGCGCCGAAGCAGAAGCCAAGAAACCCGCTCCGGCATCGCCCATGAAGATCCTGGCGGGGTACCAGTTCCAGATGAGAAACCCTGTCGCCGAGGCCGCCAGGACCGCGAACAGCAGAGCCACGACATTGACTCCGTGAGCCATCGTCGAAAGCGCGCAGCAGATCCCGGCCACGATAACGGCTTCGGCTCCGGCGATCCCGTTGATGCCGTCCATGAAGTTCGCGAAATTGATCAGCCAGGCCAGCGCCAACCACGTACCTAGAACAGCCGCGAAGGCAACAGTGGCATTTCCCGTAAGGTCATGGCTTCGAGCAAGCCCACCCAAGCAAGCAACAGCGCTGGCACAGGCGGCGAGCTGCACCAGGAGGCGCACGCGGATGGGTAGGCCAATGTAGTCATCCCAGCATCCAACGCCCACCACGAGCAGACCGAGCAGCAGGCCGAGCGTCTCCACCGGTTGCAGCAGATGAAGCACACCGAAGATCGACGCCGCGAGCGAGAAGGTAAGAACGAAGGAGCAGCCTCCACTGCACGGAGTCGGATTCCCCTGCGAGCTTCGATGATTCGGAACGTCAAGGAGATTGCGCCGGAGCGCGAAGCTTAACACCGATCGTGTGAGATACCACGCGGAGGTCATCACGACGAGGGCTAACAGGGGAATGGTGAGCACGTGCATTTAAGCTCACTTACCAGCAGCAGAAGTTGCTCCAAACCAGGAACAGGTTCGGGTCAAAGCGCAGTCGAGTGAAATAGGGGGTTGCCATTGCAAGAGACCGGCGGTTTATCCGTGTTGACGACCAGAGATCCGAACAGCCGTTGCGCGACGCCTTCCTGGCGCAGCAGCTTGGCCGAATGGATCAGAAGAGAGGTCGGGACAGGAGGCAGACGGGCTGCGCGATGAAGGCACGTGCCATGCGAACGACCAACTCGCCGATCGACACATCTTCCGCATCCTTGACGAGACGTCTCTGCCCCGCCGCGGCGGCATGGTCGATCGCACGAGCCAGGAGATCCATCAGGTTGTACACGGTGACGAGGCTTCTCCGGTTCCGCACTTTGCCCAGCGGCAGTGGAGGCCGCGATGGACGCAGCGCAGAAGGCTGAGGAAATTCCCCCGTACGCCGGGTCCGTAGACCAGCGTGGGACGCACGACCAGCCAATCCATGCCGGTCGCGGCGGCAATCTCTTCGAGGCTCTGTTCGGCTTCCCACTTCGATTGGCCGTACGGTCGACCTAGCCCGGAGGGTCGTCGGCGTGGAACTCCCCAACCGGGGTCGCTTCTGCACCCACACGGGCGGAAGCACCTTCTCTCCGGAGAGGAACTCGAAGGCGGCGCCGACGCCCAGACAAACGCAGTGAGCGATGGACTGAACTCGTGCATCCAACGCTCCTGCTTGGGCGAGCCAAGCGCTACAAACAGAAGCTGCACGTCGGCGTCCGCGATCCGCTCGAGCTGCTCATGTTGCTCCGCAGCATCCAGAGACCGAAACGGAGGCGAGTAGCAGTAGACGATCGTGAGCTTTGGGTAGGCGCTGGCCAACGTTGCGGTCATCAACTCAAGCGTCTTCGGACGTCCACCATAGAACACAACCGGGATGCCTTTCCGCTTCGCCATCCGGAGAAGGTGCGGCACGGTACGGGCCCCGCTGACACATTGCGCCTCGGCGTATCCCATCAGGCGAAGACACCACGCAACGGGTGTTGCGTCAGGAGTCACCATGAAGGCAGGCAAGCGAGAGCACGTAGTAGGTCATCGCGTCCGTGCTCCAAAGCTGCCCGGTGAACTGTCCGTGAAGGGGATAGGTGAGCAGGATCACTACGCCGGCTGCTCCTTCAACCGTAAAGAGCGAGCTTCGGAACACTTTCCAGGCGAGTGCCCCGATAAAGCACAGCAGCCACGCCGCTTCGGCAACACCGCCGACCAGAAGCATGTCGAGCAGGTCCTTGTGGGTATGCTTGATATCCGCCCGTAGTTCAGAAACAGCATGTCGGACATGGCGCTATAGCCGTAAACCAACCCCTGCCGACAGCGCGGTAAGCGTCGCCCCGACGCCAAGTCCCCAAAGAACGATCTCCGCTTGCCCCGACTCACGGCACAGCACCGAGACCGTGATCCAGAACATGACTCAGTGCATCATCTACCCATAGGCGCCAACACTCGGCATCCACAGCGCGACTGTCAGGACGAATACCTTCTTGATGGTCATGCCGATCAGAAGCAGAGCGGCCACAGCCGGCAATGGAATCCTGCGGACACCGGAGCGATCTCGCAGAAGAGATCATGCCGTAACGACCATAATACGACAACGAAATCCCCGCAGCACCTGCAAAAGGCTGAGAGGACCGAAGCTGATCTGGAACGCATTGTCGAGCTGATTGACCAAACAATCAAGGACGGGATCGTCGCCAGCGCCGGAAGCAGCGTGCGGTGCGGTGCGGTGCGGGGAGCGGCTTAGCGGAGATCATGTGCACCTCCCCCGACCATCGCCACACTTCCGAAGGCCAAGCCTCGTCGCCGGCGACGTAGACGATGCCATAGCCGAGAACGGTCCCCAAACGACGCCGCTCAGGGATCCGTGCCGAGCGAAGATGATCTTGAGCGCGAGGCTTACAAGCGCGCCCGCGCCAAAGAGCTTCAGGGGACGCACTATCACCGCAGGTTGATTCAGGATGGCGTTCATGGCCGCGATGTAGCCCACAAGCACGACCCACAATGCAAATCCAATGCGAAGCAGGTCGACACCCCTGGATCAATACCCGACCACCGCTTCATAAGCGATCTGCTTGGCAGTTGGGTCTAGCCTGCGCCTTCGACTACCTGCTCATTTCCCTGCGCATACTCCGCCCAGGAACCGTCGTATAAGCTGACCTGCGATGCCCCGCAAATCTCGAGTCCTAACGCGATCACAGCAGCAGTCACGCCGGAGCCGCAGGTGGTGGTGATCGGTTCGCCGAGGTCGACACGCTTCGCGCGAAAGATCGTCGCAAGCTCGTCAGCGGATTTCATGAAGTTTCCCCGGATCAGATCCGTGTAGGGAAGACTGACCGCGCCGGGCATGTGCCCGGATCGCAGGCCGGCTCTCGGCTCAGGTGCGGTTCCTTCGAAACGCCCGCGGGATCGTGCGTCCAGGATCTGCGCTTGCTGGGCGATCAGCTTCTGCATGTCGCTGAGGCTCTTCACCGCCGCCGGCGCAAGCTGCGCGTGAAACGTAGCGGGCGGTCGGTCGACCGGGCCCTCCTCGACAGGTAGACCCGCGGCCATCCACGCGCGAATGCCTCCCTCCAGAAGGAAAACATTCCTCGCTCCAAAGCAGCGGAGCATCCACCAGGCCCGTGGCGCCGAGAAGACGTCGGTCTGCTCGTAGACCACCAGAGTGGCGCCATCGCTGACGCCCATGCGGGACATATCGCGGGCGAACTGCTCAGGCGTTGGCAGCATATGGGGAAGCGATGTGGAGGTGTTGGAGAGCTCCTCGATGTCGAAAAAGAGTGCCCCCGGAAGGTGAGCTGCAAGGTATTGCGATCGCGTGTCCACTCGCGGCGTCACTCCCACCGGCGGCAGCGTTGCGTCGAGCAGGATCACGTCGGGAGCGTGAAGACGACTGGCCACGAAGGTCGGTGTGATCAGTGAACTCATAACCCCAGCTTATCGCGACGATGGCGCCTGCGGCGGCTTCGCTGGCGGGCTTGCTCCCTGGTACGTGGGTGTGGTTCAGAGGCGCCGTCCGGCGGAATCGGCAAGGTATGCTGCACCCAGTAGGCGATGCTCGGGATTCGTTCACGATGTTACGGAATACTTACGACCTCAGGCATATAAGAAACATAGCTCATCCTGGACCTCTCAGGCTGTAGGTCGCCAACGCCTTGGATGGGAGTCGAGGGTCTCCTTTATGTATCGGACGATGGTCGAGACGTTCCGCAGCGAAACAGCAGCTCTGCAGCTAAGGCAAACACTTCTGGATGTCGGTTTCCCTGCCAGGCATATCACCATCGATACCGACGAGGCACGGTACCCCGGACTGTCTTGTGCGTGCGGCTCGGCAGGCAACGACGCAGGTTGGGCTTTGCCTGACTCAGCGCGGCGGGCAAACGCGGGCGGAGCGCGCCTCACGGTCCTCACGGAAAAGGATGAGACCGTCGAGATCGTCGCTCTCCTGTTCAAGGCAGCCAGAGTCAGAGCATGTTGCAAGTAAGCCGGCTCCCACAGCCCCACGCGTCCAGGTACGCTAGCCGTCGTCAACTTAGCGGTTCGTAAACCTTCGGCTTCCGGTCAGGACACGCCTCTCGCCCTAAGTGATGACGGTCGATGGCCGCGCCCGCCATCGCGGCGCAAGTCTGCGAAAGGCTTCTGAAATGTGAAGCCGCAAGCCCTCCACGCAACTCAAAACTTCTGGAGGACGCACCTTTCTGAGGAAGAGGACACTTCCAGGCATGCTCCTGTGTCTGCGGAGGTGTTACAGCCCTAGGTTCAATGGCTATGCGGGGCTCTACGATAGGCATCCGTCGAGTACAGGACGCCTGTCGTAAACCATGGAAGTATGCTTTACTGATTGACGACACCTGTTAACAATGCAGCAGGTGTTGCTGATTGATAGGGCCAGTCCCGAGAGGATCAGCTCCTCCCTGTTTAGCGATGGCACACAATCAAACCGCCGACCCGGCCCTAACCAACACCATGAGGTCAACCATGCCCAGCCTTCTCGCTATCGAATCCAGCCCGCGCGGCGACCACTCCGTCTCTCGCAAGCTCACCTCCAAGTTTATCGACGACTGGAAGGCGCAACACTCCGGCGGCAACGTCGTCGTGCGTGACCTGATAAAGACCAACCTGCCCTTTGTGGATCTGCCGTGGATCGCCGGCGCGTACACGCCTGCCGAGCAGCACTCCCCGGAGATGAAGCAGGCACTCGCCATCTCCAATGAGCTGATTGCTGAGCTGGTAGCCACCGACCACATCGTAATCGGAACCTCGATGTACAACTTCTCCATTCCGGCCATTCTCAAGGCCTACATCGACCACATTGTTCGTATCGGGGTAACATTTACGTCGAGCTATGAGGGCCTGGTCAAGGGCAAAAAGGCGACCATTATTCTGGCTTCCGGCGGCGTATACTCGCCCGGCGCGCATGCTGAGAGCTACAACGTTGCCGTCAGCTACCTCAAGCAGATCCTGGGCTTCATCGGCATCTCGGATGTGACGGCGGTGCTTGCCGGCGGCACGTCGGCGGTAGACATGGGCAAGGCGAAGCTGCCAGAGCTTCTCGGCCAGTTCGAACCAGCGGTCTCGCAGGCAGCGAAGGCTTAGGCTCCCCAGGGCCGGAACAAGATAGCCTTGTTTCGGCTTGCACTTCGGCGTAACGCGGAGAGCCTCCGAGGCGGTCCCCAGACGGCGTGATCGTCCACCTCGATCAACTCGTCCCTCCTCTCCACCCATTCATCAGATCGATCAACTTAAGGACCTTCCATGAACGTTTCCGTCCTGACTCTCGCCCTCGCATGTCTGCTCGGCTTCACCGTTCCCGGCTCGGCACAGAACATCAACTACGCCATCGACCCCGCGCACTCCCAGGTTGACTTCAGCATCAAGCACCTGGCTATCTCCACCGTACGCGGCCGCTTCGCGCTAAAAGAAGGAACGGTGGCCCTGGATCCGAGCGACGTCACCAAGTCCAACGTCACCGCCGTCATCGACGTCGCTTCCGTCGACACCGGAACCCCCGAGCGCGACGGACACCTAAAGAGTCCCGACTTCTTCGATACCGCCAAGTTCCCGACCGCCACCTTCAAGAGCACCAGCGTCAAGCGCTCCGGCTCCGGCTACGATGTGATCGGCGACCTGAGCCTGCACGGAGTCACCAAGCCAGTGACACTGCACATGGAAGAGCCGAGCAAGGAGCAGGCCGGCAACGACAAAAAGCTGCGTCGAGGCTTCACCGCCACCACCACGCTCCACCGGCAAGACTTTGGCGTCAGTTGGAATGGCACTCTGAAGTCCGGCGACAACCTCCTTGGCGACGACGTGAAGATGACCTTCGATATCGAGGGAGCGCAGTCCTAGGCGGTCTCCCGAGCTTTTCAGGCTCGTCCCCGGGATTGTAGACGGCCCACATCGGCTCACGGCCGGTCCTCAATGTTGTCGCAGCGCCCTCCCCGGGGGTCACGACCTGTCCTCGCTCGCGTAGGGTCTCGACCGTCCGCTTACCTGCCGCTCGTAAGCTGCTTTAGCACAGCAGCGCGCCCGGGCAGCGAAGGAAGCTTTGCAATGTAGATTGCCCACCAAAGGCCCCAGGCCAGAAATCCCCGGATCTGGATCCCAAGGATCTCCGCGACCGCCTTCCGGTCAGATAGAAGCGCAAGTTGGCCGAGCATCGTGAACCGGAACGGTCGGGGAGCGTCGCCGCGAAGGGTCGCACTGATGTTCTGTGCCAGATGGACCCCCTCGCGGGTTGCGTTCTGCGCCGTGGCTGCGTAGCTCCGTCCATCTCCTTGCGGTATCTCGGCACAGTCTCCGATCGCCCATACCCCCGGCAAACCTTGCACGCGGAAGCATGCGTCCACGACCACGCCGTGGTGCTTACCCAGCGGAAGCTGCACCTCCCGGAGAAGTGGGCTCGGCTCAATCCCGGTATCCCAGATCAGCAGGCCTGCCCGGATCTGCTCCCCGTTCGAGAGCGACACCGTGTTCCCTTGTACGCTCTTCACGCCGACGTTCAGCATCACGCGGACGCCCTGTTGCTCCAGCAGCTGCTGGCTATAAAGCGCCAGCGGCGCGGGCGTCTCCCGCATAAGCCGATCCGTCGGTTCAATCAGGATGGCGTCCACCTCGTCAGACCGCAGACCCGCGTCCTGCACGCGGCGGCGCAGGTGCTCGGCGACCGCAGAGATCGTCTCCACACCGGTGTAGCCTCCGCCCGCGACGGCGATCGTCAGAAGCTCGCGCCGTTGTTGGGTGTCGGCACAGATCGCAGCCCTGGCAACCAGTTCGTTCCCCTTCGAGAGCACACGTGAGGCATCCTCAAGCGTCTTCAAGGGAACACTATGTTCTCTCGCCCCCTCGATGCCATGGTACGAAGTCGTCGATCCAAGCGCAAAGACAAGTTGTGTCGCGCGCAGTACCTCCCCACTCGCCAGCGTAACGGACTTCGCGCCAACATCAACCGCGGCGATCTCACCTTGGACGAATCGGACCCGCCGCGGCAGTCTCTTCATCGGCACGGCGACGCTGTGGGGTTGGATCGTTCCACCCGCCACCTCCGTCAGCATAGGCGTGTACAGCATGTGATCGACGCGATCGATAAGCGTGATGCGGTTGCCCGACCGCAGCCGCGGAGCAAGAGCGCGAGCAGCATACCAGCCGGCAAAGCCGCCACCGAGGATCACAATGTGTTCGCTCACACTTCCCTTTCCCAACGCCCGCGTAGGTCGATCAGGCGGCGCCCCGCTGGCTTGATCCTCATGTCGTTCCCCACGAGAGAGATCGGCGACCAGATCTTCCTGCAGGCTAGCAGGCTCCCGACTGGGAGCGCGCCGCGCAAGCCACGTTGTCGCTCACACCGTCTACACCATCACCGGGGATCCGGTCCGTATCCGCACCGTCAACATCGTCCGCCTCGGCCGGGCAGCAGAACGGTTTGATTCAACCCAAAGCTCCACGCCGGGTAAGGCCAGCCGGCTGGGTGGATCTGCATGCGGGAAAGTCGATGATTCTTTGGAAGACATCCTGGCGGAGGGAGAGGGATTCGAACCCCCGTTACCCGTTAAGGTAAAGCGGTTTTCAAGACCGCCTGTTTCAACCGCTCACACATCCCTCCGCGGCCCAGATCGCCCACCGGAGGGCATCCAGGACCATAAGGGTAGCAGGAAACTTCGCACCGCTGCCATACTGAGACACGTCCAATCTCCACCGTCATGGCCCTACCCACCACCATCCCCAAATCTGGCCCCAAGTCTGGCACCTTCGACGCGACCCTCGCCGCCGCGCGCACCACCATGGTCTTCAGCGAGATCACCCGTCTCGCGCTCGACAGCTTCCGCGCCTCCAAGGTGCGCTTTCTCCTCACCATGCTCGGCATGGTCATCGGCTCCGCGTCCATCATCCTCGTCGTTACCCTGGGCCTCACCGGCAAGCAGTACGCGCTCTCGCTCATCCAGTCCATCGGACCCAACATGATCGAGCTCCAGTTCAACGGCGGCACCCAGCCCGGCCCCGAAAACACCTCCATCCCCGACTACATGACCCGCGAAGACATGGCCGTCGTCGTCGAGTCCGTCCCCGGCATCATCGCCAGCTCGCCCATGCTCGAGTTCCACGACCGCGTCTCCATGGGTGGCGGCATCTCCAAAGACACCATGCTCCTCGGCGTCTCGCCCCAGTACAAGCTGGTCCGCAATCTCGCCGTCGACGCCGGCCGCTTCTTCGACGACCAGGACGCCTCCGCCCACACCAAGGTCGCCCTGGTCGTCAAACCGTTCGCCGTCGCGCTCTTCGGTTCGGCCAACAACGCCATCGATCACACCATCACCGTCCAGGGCATACCCTTCGTCATCATCGGGGTCTTTCACGAGAGCGTTGAAACCTTCGGCCAGTCCGAGGTCTCCGACCAGACCATCCTTGTGCCCTACCCCGTCGCCCGCTACTTCACCGGCACCGACACCGTGAAGCAGATCTTCTTCACCATGGGCGACTCGTCCCAGGTCAAGCCCGCCAGCAAGCAGATCCTCGACATCATCCGCTCGCGCCATCGCGCCACCAGCGTCTACACCGCCTTCACCCTCTCCGAAGTCCTCAATGTCATGGCGCGCATCGCCAACATGCTCACCATCGTCCTTACTCTCGCCGCCGCCATCACCCTCATCGTCTCCGGCGTCGGCATCATGAACTCCATGCTTGCCAACGTCCAGGCCCGCATCCGCGAGATCGGCATCCGCAAGGCGCTCGGCGCCACCAGCAAAGAGATCCGCCTCCAGTTCCTCACCGAGGCCGTCTTCCTCTCGCTCTCCGGAGGCATCATCGGCACCCTTCTTGGCCTTGCCATCCCCATCAGCATCAGCCTCCTCACGCCCTTCCAGATCCCCACCTCGATGTGGTCCGCCGTCATCGCCCTTTCCACCTCCGTCCTCGTCGGCGTCCTCTTCGGAACCCTCCCCGCAAACCGCGCCGCCCGTCTCGATCCCGTCGAAACCCTCAAGTACGAGTAAGCTCGCGCACCTGCCGCGAGGCAGCATGGCCGCTCACCGAATCGCACGCCCTGCCGCCGAGCGGAACCGCATCGGCATCCCACCCGTCTGGCGGAATCAGCACGGCAGCTGTTAGGCCTGCTTCCTCAGCGCACGTCCCACATCCAACTCCACAGGAGATTCCATGACACAGCAATCACCCCCGGTCTGGTTCATCACCGGTTGCTCCACCGGCTTCGGCAGGGAGCTGGCCCGGCTCGTCCTTGCTCGCGGCTGGCGCGCCGTCGTCACCGCCCGCAAACCCGATCAGCTGCAGGACATCGTCTCCGGACACGAGCAGACGGCTCTTGCCCTCCAGCTTGACGTGACCGACCGCGCACAGTTGGCGCAGGCCGTCCAGCAGGCGCAGCAGAAGTTCGGCCGCATCGACGTCCTCGTCAACAACGCAGGGTATGGCTACCTCGCAGCCGTCGAAGAGGGTGAAGACCAGGAGGTGCGCGCCATGTTCGAGACCAACTTCTTCGGCCTGGTCGCGCTCACCAACGCCGTCCTCCCCGGCATGCGCCAGCAGCGAAGCGGCCGCATCGTCAACATCTCTTCTATCGGCGGTCTCGTCAGCTTCGCCGCGACCGGCTACTACCACGCCACCAAGTACGCCGTCGAAGGCTTGTCCGAGTCTCTCGCGCTCGAGCTCGCTCCCCTCGGCATCAAGGTCATCATTGTGGAACCAGGGCCCTTCCGCACAGACTGGGCAGGCCGCTCGCTGCTCGAATCAAAGATCGTCATCGCCGACTACGACGCCACCGCCGGCGAGCGCCGCCGGCAGAGCCGAGAACGCAGCGGAAAGCAGCAAGGCGATCCCGTCCGCTCCGGCGAGGCCATCATCCAGGCCGTCGAGGCTGACAATCCACCCCTCCATCTCCTTCTCGGCCAGCCCGCGTTCGATCTCGCCCACAAAAAGCTCGACGCCCTCAAGGATGTCTTCGACGGCTGGCAGCAGACCACGCGCAGCGCGGATTTCCCCGCATTCCAAACCACGACGTAGCGGGTTCCCCTCCGAGGCGGCCAGACCCTTTGTCGACGGACCCACATCGCTTTCCGCTTAACCGGCCAGCTTCAAAAACAAAGACGCACCTGTAACCAAGAGACCGGGTCACAGGTGCGTCCTTCATCTTTCCCGAGAAGGCTAGACGTTCGCCGCAGCCTCATCCCGCTGATCACCCATTACGGTCACCTTTACGTGAGCCGTCACATCGCGATGCAGCTTCACCGGGACGTGGTATTCGCCCAGGCTCTTCAGCGGCTCTTCGAGCGAGATCTTGCGGCGATCGATCTGGTAGCCCTTCAGCTCCAGCCCATGCGCAATATCGCCCGAGGTCACCGACCCGAACAGCTGATCGTTCTCCCCGACCTTGCGCTCAAACACCAGCTCCACCGCAGTCACCTGCGACGCAAGCTGCTCCGCCTCGCCCTTCTCTTTCGCCGACTTTCGTATCGCCGAGCCCTTCATCTGCTCGATCACGGCTTTATTCGCCGCCGTCGCCTCGATCGCCAGCTTGCCCGGAAGCAGGTAGTTCCGGCCATAGCCGTCCGCCACCTTCACCACGTCACCGCGGTTGCCAAGCTTAATCACATCCTCTTTCAGAATCACTTCCATCGCAGTCTCCAGATCTCTGTTTTCAGGTCCGAAGCCCGATCGCGCCGACCAGGCTCCTTCGGTAAGTTAGAAGCGCGCCGCAAAGGCCAGCAGGGCGATGTTGCGCGACTGCTTGATCGCCAGCGAAAGCTTGCGCTGGTGCCGCGTGCACACACCCGTCAGGCGGCGCGGAATGATCTTCCCGCGCTCCGCCACAAAGCCCTGCAGCAGCCGCACATCGCGGTAGCTGATCGCGTCAATCTTCTCCGTGCAGAACTTGCAGACCTTTTTGCGGCGGAAGAACTTCCGTCCGCCCGGTCCGCCCGGTCCGCCCGGCCGTGGGGGTCGCGGTCCGCCCGGTCCACCCGGTCCCGAACTGCGCGGTCCGGAATGTGCGCCCGTCGGGGCGGGGGAAGAAGCGGGCGCCGATGCCTGCTCCGGTGTGTTCGATGCGTTCGTCTCGTCAGCCATGTCGTTTCCTCTCACTCACGTTGGGCCTCCGTTCGCTCCAGACACGCTGCGGTGTCTCTGATTGCCCGTCGGTCGAACCCCTCATCGGGCCTCAACACGGGCAGAAGCGAACTTCAGCATCCTGCTACGCGCGAAGCGGGTAAACCCGCTCCACAAATCTCATCGCAAACGTCCCGCGCAGCTCTAGACCGCCACGGGCACCGTCTCGGGCGGAGCGTCGGAAGGCACCTCGGCAACCGGCGTCGCCTGCAACTTCGGCTCCTCTGGGCCGGTAGCCGCTGTCTCCTCTGCCTTCTCGGCTCCTGAACTCTCAGGGACAGGAGCTTCGGCCGCCGCCGCAGGAGCTTGCGGCACAGGCGTAGGAATCGCGCTGCGCTTCACCTTGGTGTCGCGGATCGCCTTCACCTTCGCCAGCCGCTTCTCTTCCTCGTCCATGCGCACCGTGATGAACTTGATCACCGGCTCCGAGACGCGCAGCCTGCGCTCCACCTCGGAGATCAGCGATCCCGCCGCAGCAATTGTCAGCAACACGTAGAAGCCATCGTTGAACTTGCGGACCGTGTACGCCATTCTCCGGCGGCCCATCTTCTCGACCGCCTTTACCTCGCCGCCGCCGTTGGTCACATTCGCCGAAAAGCCCTCGATCAGCTTGTCGAGATCAGCCTCTTCCACATCCGGCCGAACAATAAACATCACTTCATAAGTACGATTCATTCGCTCTGCTTCTTTCTGCGAAGTTCTGCTTCGCACCGTTGCCGCGTCCCGTCTGCGGCCCCGGTCTGGAATCTACGTCTCGTGCTGCTCTTCAACATCACCATAATTCTGCTTCGCTACACCCGGCTCCGATTGAACTCCGTCATCGCCGGTCCAACACCCTTGGTCAGCACGCATTCCACCGCGTTCCGAACCCGGTCCAGCACCTCGTCCAGCACCAGGAGCTCCTGCCGTCGCATCGGCGTCAGCAGATAATCCCTGCCGCCAGACTTGATCTCCCGGCCATCCGAGAGCGCCGGCTTCCCGACGCCGATCCGAACCCGAATCCACTCCTCCGTCCCCAGCGCCCCGGAGATCGACTTCGCTCCGTTGTGCCCGTTCGCCGACCCGCGCTCCTTTATCCGAAGCTCGCCCAGCGCAAACGCCAGCTCGTCATACAGCACGATCAGACTGTCCGACGGAATCGCAATCTCGAGCTCCCGGACCAGCGCGGACACCGAAAGCCCACTCAGGTTCATAAACGTCTCCGGCTTCGCCAGCAGGACATCCTCTCCCGCCAACCTCACCCTCGCCGTCAAAGCCCGTCCCCGCCGGTTCGTCAGCACCGCACCGCAACCCTCTGCGATGCGATCAACAGCCAAAAAACCGGCGTTGTGCGGCGTCATCTGGTACTCGATACCAGGATTGCCCAGACCGACGACCAGCTTCACGCCGCACATCCCCTCATCCGCAAGCGCAACCTACTTCTTCGCGCCCTTCGCATCGGCAGCCGGAGCAGCAGCCTCATCCGTCTTGCCCTTCTTCGCAACCTCGGGTTCGGCCGGCGCCGCAGCAGCCGCGGCAGCCGCAACATCTTCCACCGTCTCTTTGATCACCGTCACATGAGCCACCGTCGCGTCTTCTTCGCCAAGGAACTTCACCTTGTCCGAGTGCGGCAGATCCGCGATATGAATCGCCTGGTTCAACTCCAGGTTCGACACGTCCACGTCGATATGGCTCGGGATATCGCTCGGCAGGCACTCAATCTCGACCTCGCGCAGCACGTGATCCAGAATGCCGCCCTGCGTCCGCACGCCCACAGGCACACCCGTCAGCTGCACCGGCACCGAGACCCGCATCGCCTTATCCATCGCGATCCGCTTCATGTCGATGTGGAGCAGCTTGCCCTTGATGGGCTCGTTCTGCCAGTCCACAATCATCGCCTTCGCCGCGGCGCCGCCTTCGATATTCAAATCGAAGATCGTGTTGTGCCCCGACTCCGAATGCAGAATCTTGGTGATCGCCTTCGGATCGACCGTGACCGCAATCGCCTCCTGCCCCGCGCCATAGACCACCGCCGGAATCAGGCCCGCAACCCGCACACGCCGCGCCGCATTTTTGTTGAACTTGCCCTCACGGGGCTTTGCCGCAATCGCTTCCACTATTCCTGCTGCCATCGTCCTTTATCCTTTCGGGCACGAGCTCAAGCTTCTAGCCGTTAGCTCTTAGCTGAAAACCTGACCCGCTCCGTTCGCGACTAGCGCCGCTAAATTATCCTGCCATTACCTTCTACGGTCCCGCAACTTCCTAACTTGCCAGCCTTAGCTCACAGCTAGCAGCTGGTAGCTGCGTCTCAGTTGAACAGCGTACTCACGCTGGTCTCCATATGAATGCTTTCGATCGCCCGGCCCAGGAGCCCCGCGATCGAAAGCACTTTAATCTTCTCGACTCCCTTCGCCTCTTCGCGCAGCGGAATCGTATTCGTCACCACAACCTCGGTCAGCCTAGAAGCCGCGATACGCTCCACCGCCGGCCCGCTGAGCACGGCATGCGAGGCGCACGCGTAAACCTCCTCCGCACCCTGTGCCAGCAGTGCGTCAACCGTCTTCACCAGCGTTCCCGCCGTGTCGATGATGTCGTCGAGGATCAGGCAGGTTCGCCCCCTCACATCGCCGATCACGTTCATCACCTCGGTCACATTGATATCCGTCCTCCGCTTATCCACGATCGCCAGCGGAACGTCGAGCTTCTTCGCAAAGAACCTCGCTCGCTCCACACCTCCCGCATCCGGCGAAACCACCGTCAGATCCGTCAGGTTCAAATCACGGAAGTACGTCACCAGCACCGGACTCGCGAACAGATGATCCACCGGGATATTAAAGAATCCCTGGATCTGCGCCGCATGAAGATCGACTAGCAAGGCTCGGTTCGCTCCCGCCGTCGTCAACAAATCCGCCACCAGCTTCGAGCTGATTGCTACCCGCGGCCGGTCTTTTCTATCCTGCCGGGCGTAGCCGTAGTACGGAACTACAACCGTGATCCGTCCGGCCGACGCCCGTTTCAGCGCGTCCACCATAATCAATAACTCCAGCAGGTGCTCGTCCACGGGAAAGCACGTAGGCTGCACCACAAACACATCCGCTCCGCGGACGTTCTCCAGCAGCTGAAAGTAAATCTCGCCGTCTGAAAATCGCTGCATTCGCGTCTCGCCCATCGGCACGCCGACGAACTTGCAGATCTCCTCGCAGAGCGGCTTGTTGGCCGACCCCGAAAAAATCTTGAAGCGCTTGTCCTCGCTCAGACGGCCGGAGCGCTTCCTCTCCGGCGTTGTCTTTGCAGGTCCTCCTGGCGCCTGCCCACCGGGCATCTGGCCGCCATGCGAAGACCCTGGACCCTGGGCGGACTGCGCCGGCTGATGGCTCGTTTGCAGCTCATCAACGGGCGCGAAACTTGGGGAAAGAACTGCAGTCGTGTCTTGTTTGCTCACGTCGCTTGAAACCCTCCAGGCTGGTTGACCTTAGGTGTTCCTTACTGCTGTCTTCTGCGAAACCTCGTTGCGGTCTCGTCTACCTCAACTGCATCCATCCTTGTTGCGGAAAAGCTGCACATCCAAAGTAAATCGACATCGTTCTCTCTAAGTTCACTGCCTGATCGCGTTGGTTCCGCGCACCCGGCATCTGTCCAAACTCGGCGGCACGCGTTGCTGCCGCCCAACTTCCCAAGTCTTGCCTCTGGAATCTTCGTTCGCGCAGACGATCGAGTTCTGGTTGGGCGACTAGGATTCGAACCTAGACAAAGTGCGTCAAAGGCACTTGACCTACCATTAGTCGATCGCCCAATAAGCTCTTAGCTGGTCTTACCCGCAAAGCAACGGCAAGACACACCTCAAATCCTATCAGCGAACATCCGCGACCAGAACTCTGCCCGGGTCAAGGTCTCCGTCAGGATAGCCTCGGTCCCCGAACTCTGGACACGCTGTTGAGCCGCGCGCGCATCTCCTTCGGACCGATACAGCCCAAAGAGCGCCGAGCCGGAGCCCGAGAGAGCCGCATACAGCGCAGCCTGGCGCGGGTCGTCACCCATCAATAAACGCTTGATTTCACACAGGGAGGGATGATGCGGAAAGACGACTTCTTCAAAGTCGTTTTCAATCCCGGTGCGGACAAGCGCGAGAAGGGTGTTCTCCGCCCGATTATCGTGCCGATCTCTCCGCTCAACTCCAGAGATCCCCATGGGGACAGAATCGCCGACAATACTGGAAGTGCCCAGCTCCACTCCCCCATTTGCGGAAAGCGCAAAAGCAGAGAAGTAAGCAAAGCTCAACTTATTCAGAGTATCGATTGCGGAAGTGTGTGTCAACCCAGGCGCCGACCCCGCCTCCGGACCCGCCGCCGTGTCCGCTCCCGCCTCCTCAGGCCTCAGGGGAGCCCCCGCCAAACTCCCCTGCCGCGCGTCCCACTCCCGAAATGCAAACGGCGTCGACACCCCTACCTTCGGCACCGCCACCACACACGGCACACCCCGCCCGTCCCCCAGCGTCACATCCGGCATCGCCTCCACCATCTCGCCGCGTCCCCGTCCCAGCACCGCTCCGCCCACCAGAAACAGCGGCACATCCGATCCCACCTCCGCCGCCAACCGCAATCTCTCCCCCTCCCCCAACACCGGCCCCGCGACCTCCCACACCGCCATCTCCCGCTCCAACCCCATCAGCGCCG